>Ga0123355_10008193_pt1 | contig 15787 bp, 14 predicted proteins | sample TergutEmb28metaG_3_FD_89872 | JGI IMG/M metagenome (GOLD analysis project Ga0123355, IMG submission 89872) | Embiratermes neotenicus P1 segment gut microbial communities from Petit-Saut dam, French Guiana - Emb289 P1 | ecosystem: Host-associated > Arthropoda: Insects > Digestive system > Gut ... | reverse complement strand
CTAAGAGGCGCATTAATGGGTTACACAAGAGACTTTGTAAATAATGCCTATGATGAAATAATTAGTTTTGCAGAGTTGGAAGAGTTCCAAAATCGCCCTTTTAGACAATTATCATCAGGTATGGGTACTAGACTAGCATTCTCTACTGCTTGTCTAATAGATCCAGAAATATTAATCTTAGATGAGGTATTGGCGGTAGGTGATGGTGCTTTTAGAGAGAAAAGTGAAGTAAAGATGATGGAGGTTATCTCAAAAGGTGCTACGACACTATTTGTGTCGCATTCCACTGAGCAAATGCGGAAATTATGTAACAAGGCATTATGGCTTGATAAGGGCAAGCAAATGGCTTTCGGTGAAGCAGGGAAAATAATCGATATGTATGAAGCGTTTTTAAGAAAAAAGTAGAGCAAATATAATCAATATGGATTGTGGTGATCTTGTGAATAAGTGGCAACAGCGAAATAATATAGTAAAGCTAACTGACATTATTATATCGAAAATTGCTTTTATATTGATCCCTAATATTTTTTTATTCTTCCTATTTCATAATAATAATGTGATGAATGTATTATTTTTATCTCATATTATATTTTTTGGAGCCTTTTTGGCTGTAGTAAGCCTAATATTGTCATTGCTATTATTTTCTATAACTCGCAGTAATGAAATTACATTAATATTGTTAATATTATTTTGGATTTTCTTTTGGCAATTTGAGCCACTATATGATGTTGTTGTTGTTTATTCATCAGCAATGTCACGATTGCTGCTATTTTTGCTCATGATTTGTGTTATATTGACATGCGCCTATACATTACGGGGAAGTGATACTCTCTTAAGTAACTTTAAACCTGTCTTTCGTATGCTATCGCTAGGTGTTTGTTTTTTCTTTATTTATAATACAACTATTGCCATTTTTTCAAGGCCTATAGATATAGAAGGTATAGATAACTATAAAAAAAGTGATTTTAATATATATAGTAATCTGCCAAATCCAGATATTTTTTGGATACATACGGATGCAATGATGAATTTCGACACGGTGGAAAAATTTTTTGGAGATAGTCAATTAGAGTTAAGACGATATTTATATAATATGGGTTTTGTTTCGAACGATAGTGCAAGTGTAACCGGCGGGGCTACAATACATTCATTGGCGGCATTGAAGAGTCCTAATTTCTATGATGTGCTATACGGTGAATATTTAGCAAGGCATGAGAACTATCTAAGAGAACAAAGGGATAATGTGGGGTTTTACTCAGATTTTTTTCGTATAGACCAATTAGCTTCGAATCTTGAGTTTATTAATGCTTTTCAACAAAATGGATATAGAACAATAACAATTGGAAGCTACTTTTTAGCAAGATTCATACCCGTTGATTACTTATATAACACACGTATAGGTGATACCGCATATTTGTTTTATTCTCACAGCAATTTGGGAAATATTTTGGTTCGAGCCGGCGATTTAATACAGCTTGCTCTAAGCATAACACCATTTTCAATAATTGAAGAACAAATCACAACATTTATTAATGAAAATACAAGCATTGTTGGAACAGCAATCCCTGATTGTTATAGGATCGCAAGCACATCAACGTACAGACGAGATGAAAGAAGAATATTAAGCAGCTTGACTGATTCATTTAGCATGAGTTCTCCAAAACTGGTTTACATTGAAGTTATGCATACACATGAAATATACTGGAGTGTAGCTTTAAGGAATACTAATATTTTTTTTGAAAATTATGTGCCACGTTATGCTGCTTATTATCTATATCCAATAGCACATAGGTCTGCTTCCGATTTTATTGTATCTATAGTGGATATGATACTGGATAATAACCCCAATGCTGTTATAGTTATACAAGCTGATCATGGCATTAAAAGCGCTGAACCTCAGGGGCATTTAGCATCAGTTGGGTTTGAACACCATGAAATCGTTGAAATGTATCACTCAACTATAAGTGCCGTTCGAATCCCATACCAATACGGCGGACTAGATGAGCCTTTAGACCCAAGAAACATAGCTCGTGTTTTAGTTAATCGGTTCGTAGGTGAGAATTATAAACTTATTTTATGTGAATAAATATAAGATAAGGAGCTTACATGAATAAACAGTCGATAATGCATTTAAGAAATGAAAAAGCACCAACAACAATAATCGACAGGATACTATATTGCATAGCTGCAATGATAGTACCTACCATTATTTTATTTAATCTATATAATCGCAATCATTTGGAAAATCATCTCCCGTTTACTCAAACATTAATTATTTCGATTATATTGTCAATAGTAAGTCTTGTATTTTTTGTCGTACTAAATTTTATTCTTCGCAATTTTGAGGGAACTCTAATTGTCATCTTGCTATTGTGGATAGCTTTTTGGACGTTCGAATCAATATTCCGGGTAATGACTAGGTTTTCTGCTTCTATTACAAGGATATATGCTTTATTGTTTATCGTAGGAGTATTAGTATTTATAACAATTGTTTTTAATAGATATTCGCTATCTTTTAAAAAGGGCTTAACTGCATTTCGTGTTTTAGTTTTGTGTATTATTGGTATGTTTGTTTTTAATTTTATCCCAGCAATGTTACATAACAATATAATAGCGAGTAGTACAGATGAGGGTACTGAAACAATAATATATCTAAAGCGTGATAACTTTAATGTGGATATAACGTTACCAAGCCCTAATATTTATTGGCTTCACATGGATGGTATGATGAGTTTGTCTGCATTTCAAGGGCTAACAGGTGAATGTAATGAGGACTTGCGGCAACAGCTTGCAAATCGGGGTTTTATGATTTATGAAGATGCAGTGCTTAATGCGGGGGGTACAAATGCTGCAATATCATTTTTACTTTCGCCGAATATATATGACAGTTATTATCACGCACGATTTATAGAGGGAGAGAGCCCCATCCTGTGGATACCAAATATACCGAAGATGTTAATGTATGATTCAAAAGATATAACATCGGATGTATTTCCATATTATGAATTACTGTTAAGCTTGCAAAAAGCGGATTATGAAATTATTATGATGGCTATTCAACGAACAGTGTTTACTGAAGCACCTTTTGATTTTTTTTATGAAATTGGTCAATTTGGACCGTGGTTAATAGACTCTAGAGCACAGACTAGTGGAATAGGCATTTTTTTACAGCAGTCGTGGGATTTATTAAGCTTACTTAAATTAACAACACCAATATCTATTTTGTCTAATGCATTGCATACTCAACTAAACCAGTCACAGCCACATAGATTGCATATTTCAGTTAATGAGACTAATAGCACAAGTATACCTGGTAATATCCATATAAATAGGCAACAGCTATTGCATCGTGAAAGAACACTGTATCATGCATTGCAAAAAAGCTTAGAAATTCAATCGTCACCACGATTTACATTTGTAGCAAATTTTTTTGCACATTCAGCATATTGGTACTTACAGGAGGCGCATCCTCCTGATGCGATGAATGTCGAGCTATATGTTCCTTCGTACAATTTTGCCGTTGAATCAATGTTAAATACAATTGACATGATACTAGAACAAAACACTAATGCAGTGATAATCCTTCAATCAGATCACGGGATACATGGTGTTGAGCCGCGTAACCAGCTATTAGATATGGGGTATACAGAGGAAGAAGTTTTGTATTTTCGACTCTCTGTTTTCAGCGCTGTTCGAATCCCGCCTCAATATGGTGGTATGGATGCTCCATTAGCGCCATTAAACATAAGTCGTGAATTAGTAAATCGGTTTGTTGGCGAAAATTATACATTAATTGTAAACAAATAATTTCAAAGGAGAGACATGTTATGACTATTGTAGTGATCCTAATGCTATTAGCTCCAGGTCTTATTTCCGTTCGCATATTATGGCGGAACAAAACAATAATCCGCGAGGATTTTAAGTTTATCGTCAGTGACTATGTAATTTATTCATTTCTTACTATGCTTGCAACATACTGTTTCATGTTTATCACATATCCAGACAGAACAGTATCTTTTGCAGTAGACACATGGGCTATAAGTCACATTTTAACAGTAAGTTTCGTATTTAAGTATTCATTTGTGGCTTTAGTCGCATCATTAGTTTTGCCTGCCTTCATACCCTGGGCAATAAAAATATGGGCAAACCTGGAAGATAAGCGAGGAAAAGCCAAACGTAATACTAAGAAGAAGTAGATTACTCCCACAATGTTGGCATCGTTTTGGAGATTTCAAAACACGATGTATAGCCATTTTTAGCTTTAAGAAAGTGAGGAACAAAAATGTACCTAGACCCAGGCTTCGGCGGAATGCTACTACAAGTAATAGTAATCCTAATAGCAGTAGGCGGCGCAATAATATTTTCATTAAGAAAAAAAATCCGCCAGCTATTTTCAAAAAGCGAGCCAGACACCCAACCCACAGAAAATCAATTCACAGCCACAGATGAAGAAGACGATGCAATCGACATACTAAACGACTAATCGACTAATTCTACCCACCAGCTACAGCATAACCCCACAACGAAAGGCGGCCACAACCATTGGGCGTAATAAATACCATATTAGGCACACCCCTAGGGTATGTCATTTATTTCGCATACCTTCTAACAGGTAGCTATGGGCTTGCCATAGTAATATTTGCGGTGCTAGTTAAATTCATTATATTCCCAGTGATGATGATGGCCCACAGAAACTCTATACGCCTATTACAGCTTCAGCCAGCCCTAACGATAATAAAACGCCGATACTCCGGCGACAGAGAGCGCCTTAACGAGGAGCAGTATACTCTTTTTACAAAAGAGCGTTATAGCCCGGTGCTGGGGGTTGTGCCCTTACTATTGCAGTTGTTCCTTGTAATAGGGATGCTACAGGTCATGTATCATCCCTTGCAGCATTTGTTGCGTTTAGATGGTGACGCAATAAACGCACTAGTGCTAACCTTGCGCGGGATATATGGCGACCTAAGCCCAGCAAGGGAACAGCTAATGGTGTTCGATGCCTTTAGAAACCCTGACTATCTGCCTATGTTTAGGCAAGCACTTGCCGGGTTTGCAGATGCTGAGGTAATAATTGAGCAAATTGTTAATACAAATCTAAACTTTATTGTTTTTGATTTAGGAAGAGTGCCCTCTTTTACCAGCCCATCCATTGAATTAATTATCCCAGCCTTTGCTGGGCTTGCCGCCTTAGTGTTCTGTCTTGTGCAAAATGCGATAAGCCCAGGTGCTCTAAGCCAAAGTGCGCGCACCAATCTATTTTTAACGGTTTTTACTGTGGGGCTTTCGTTGTATTTTGCTTTGGTAATGCCCGTTGGCGTTGGAATATATTGGGGCGTTACAAACTTTGCAGGTATTGGTGTGGTGGTTGCCCTTTATTTGATGTATAACCCAAGAAAAATGGCTAGTGAGGCCTTTGCCTATATTAAGGCCAACCGCAAAACACCAGAGGAAATAAAGGCAGAACGGGAGGAAAACAAAGCTCTTAAAACCCGCGAAAAGTCAGATGCGGCTAAGTTTATTGCTGCAAAAAAGAGACTGGTGTTTTATGCACTAACTAGTGGGCAATATAAGTACTACAAAACAATTATCGAATATCTGTTAGAGCATTCTGATATCACAATCCACTACTTAACAAATGATTCCAACGATGCTGTCTTTCAGCACCAAAACCCGCAACTAATACCTTACTACGCCGGTCAACATAAAACCATCTCATTAATGTTAAAGCTTGACGCAGACATTCTAGTGACAACCGTGCCAGATTTACAAAGCTTTCATATGAAGCGCTCAATTGTACGGGAAATTGAATATATACACACATTTCATGCGTTCACTAGTGTACACCTTATTTATAGGGAAAAAGCCTACGATTATTTCGATACAATATTCTGTACTGGCTCCCACCAAGTTATAGAACTGCGCCGCCGGGAGGAGCTGGCTAAGCTGCCTAAGAAAAAGCTATTGAAAATAGGTTATGGTGTATTTGACCAGTTGGCCGAATCCCATGTCCCTGGGGCTGAAAACGAAAAACCACGGATTTTGATTGCACCGTCCTGGCAAGCAGAAAATATCATGGAAAGCTGCATAGAGCCTATATTAGACAACTTGTTAGATAAAGGATATGAAATTGTTGTGCGTCCGCACCCCCAATATGTTCGTCTTTTCCCAGAGCGTATGAAGGAGCTGGTCGATAATTATTCTGAGTATGTAGGTCGCGGTGAAGTGATTTTTGAGTTGGATTTTTCCAGCAATTTTTCTATATTTTCATCTGATATATTAATTACGGATTGGTCCGCAATTTCCTATGAGTTTGCCTACTGTACCCTTAAGCCCTGTGTATTTATTAATACCCCTATGAAAATTATGAACCCGAATTACAAGAAATATGGCCTAGAGCCTTTGGATATTTCATTAAGGGATAGAGTGGGTATTTCGGTTGATATGGATGACTTAGGTACACTGCCAGAGGCGATTACTGGGTTGTTGGCAGATAAAGACGGCTATCGCGACCAAATTAAGATTACTTTGTTGCATTACCTCTATAACCCCGGCCGAAGCGGTGAGGCTGGAGGAAAGTATATTATTAGCAGACTATCCTAAATGAGGAATATAAAAATCAAAGTGAGGTGCTCTAGTGTCCATTAAAAAAGCTTATGTAGCAATGGCTACGGATGTGTATCATTCTGGTCATATCAACATCATTAACCATGCGTCAAAGTACGGAAATGTGATAGTTGGCGTACTTACCGATGAGGCAATTGCCACATACAAGCGCCCGCCATTATTAGACACGGCAGAGCGGATGAAGATTGCTGCTAGCTTTAAGCATGTTGACCGTGTAGTTGTACAAGACAGTATCGACTATACAAAAATTTTGCGAGAACTTAAGCCCGATTATGTACTTCATGGGGATGATTGGCGCACAGGCCATATGCAGCTTATTCGCGAAAAGGTAATAGAAGTGCTGGCGGAATGGGGTGGCGAGCTTGTAGAAGTACCATACACCCAAAACATATCGACAGATAGATTATCGCGGCAATTGACGGCTGCGATAACAACACCTGACCAACGCATGGCAAAGCTTCGCAAGCTACTACAATTAAAACCTTATATTCGTGCAATAGATGCCTCTAATGGCTTAACCGGTATCATTGCAGAAAATGCCCGTGTGATGGACGAGTCTACTGTCACCGTCAAGGAATTTGACGCAATGTGGATATCTAGCTTATGCGACTCAGCTTTTAAGGGTAAGCCAGATATCGAATTGGTCGACTTAACTAGCCGCATCAACACTATCAATGAAATTATGGAGGTAACATCAAAGCCCATAATCTTAGATGGAGATACTGGTGGAAAAATTGACCATTTCCCATTCCATGTAAAAACATTGGAGCGGATTGGCGTCTCTGCTGTAATAATTGAAGATAAGACAGGGTTAAAGCAAAACTCTCTGTTTGGTACAGATGCGGTGCAAGTGCTAGACGACCCTGCGGATTTTGCAGCCAAAATTGCAGCAGGTAAACGCGCACAGCGGACACGAGAGTTTATGATTATTGCCCGGCTAGAAAGCCTTATTGCTGGAAATACAGTTGAAGATGCCCTGATGCGGGCAAAAATATATATTGATGCCGGAACCGATGCTGTGATGATTCATAGTAAAGAAAAACACGGTAACGATATATTTGCTTTTATGGAGCAGTTTAGAGCATACTCAGCTAATATCCCCATCGTGGTTGTGCCCACAACATATAGCCAGTTTACAGAAGAAGAGCTTCACGCAAGGGGGGCCAATATTATTATTCATGCCAATCACCTTCTAAGAAGCGCCTATCCTGCAATGATGAAAACAGCAGAAAGCATACTCACCCACGGGCGTAGCAAGGAAGCATCCGATACCTCTTGTATGCCAATAAAAGAAGTTCTTACCTTCATATAGAAGTGATAAATTCCCTATGAGGAGCAGAATATGGATACAAATAGATTTTTAGATGTCCTAGAGAGCTTGGGCGGCAATTTTTATACCGGTGTGCCAGACTCCCTTCTAAGCCCCTTTATTGATGCTGTTATGGACAAGTACGGCATATCCGATAACCATATCGTAGCTGCCAATGAGGGTGCTGGGGTTGGGCTTGCCGCGGGGCACTATTTAGCTACTGCTTGCCCATCTGTGGTGTATATGCAAAACAGTGGTATCGGTAATGCAGTAAACCCTATTTGCTCTTTATTGCATGAGAAGGTTTACTCAATTCCTGTTATTTTTGTTATTGGATGGCGAGGAGAGCCGGGAACCAAGGATGAGCCACAGCATGTTTTTCAAGGTGAAGCTACGATTTCTTTATTGGAATGCCTGGACATCCCCTATGAAATCATATCAAAGGATACTGAGGATTTAGCCGCAACCGTGGATACATTTAAGCAACATGTCAAAAACGGAAAATCAGTTGCTTTCGTTATTCGTAAGGATGCCTTGAGTAACGATAAGAAAATGAAGTATACTTCCCCTGCTGCTCTGTCACGTGAGGATGCGTTAAACACAATCCTTACCGGCACCCAAGGGAACAATTCTGTATATGTATGTACGACTGGCAAGCTTTCCCGTGAAGTCTTCGAAATTCGGGAGCAGCAAAACGAAGGGCATGGACAGGATTTTTTAACGGTAGGCTCCATGGGGCATAGCATAATGATTGCATATGGAATCGCACTGGCTAAGCCGGATAAACAGGTTTTTTGCCTTGATGGTGATGGGGCATTGCTTATGCATATGGGTAGTATGGCAGTTGTTGGGGTGCATAGCCCAAAAAACCTTGTGCATGTAGTTATCAACAATGGTGCACATGAAACAGTTGGTGGACTACCCGCTGTCACCACTAAGCTTGACTTGCATAAAACGGCGCAGGCTCTTGGTTATAAGCATGTGTATCAGGTTTCCAGTAAAGATGAGTTGTCAGCAACTCTAAGCCTTATAAAAGAAGGCCCAATTTTCATAGAAATATTGTGTAATCTTGCCTCTCGAAAGGATTTAGGGCGGCCATCTACAACCCCTATACAAAACAAAAATGATCTTATGGCCTATCTGGCCGCTAGGAGGTAACATCATGGATTTACAAGAAAGAGTTGATTTAAAAAAAGCAACCCGTTCGGAACTGTACTGCCTTGAACCCCCTTTTCCACGTACCAATTTCCTGATAGAAACATCTAACGCTTGTAATCACAAGTGTATTTTCTGCGCCCATCCAAAGATGACACGCAAAATTGGTAGAATAAAGCCAGAGTTTGTATACGATATATTAGGGCAAGCCTATGCCCTTGGCACCCGGGAGGTAGGTTTTTATGCAACTGGGGAGCCCTTTCTGGTTCCAGAACTACCTGATTATATTAAAAAGGCTAAGGATATTGGGTATGAATATGTGTATTTAACATCCAATGGTGCCCTCGCAACCCCTGAGCGGATACGTGCTGTGGTTGATGCTGGGCTTGACAGCATTAAGTTTTCCATAAACGCTCCAGAACGGGATTTATATAACTTCATCCATGGGAAAGACGATTTTGATGTAGTTATGGATAACCTTAAATATCTTAATCAGTACAGAAAAGAAAGTGGAAAGAAATATAAAATATTCGTAACCGCGATACTGACCCGGTATACAGAGTATATGAAGGACGAGTTCCATACCATTTTTGGGAAATTATCAGACCAGATAGTTTTTAAGAATGTATACAATCAAGGTGGGTATATGCCCGAGATAGATACATTGCTTAAATGCTATACAGACGATGAATCCTTCCGCCGGTGTAATTTGCCCTTTGACGCTATATCTATCACCTATGAAGGCTATCTCTCGATTGAGAATGCAGATTATGAAAACATGCTGGTAGTGGCAGATTTAAATAAAGTGAGCCTCAAAGATGGCTGGTATGGCGAAAAGATTAAGAAAGTCCGTCAGGCATTTATTGATAACAAACTAGAGGGCTTAGTATGTGATGGATGTGTGCATCATAGCTATCGGCCGGCAGCACCAGTTATGCCAGAGCTTGCTGCAAAGCAATCCCTTGACTGTGATGATAACAGCGTAGCTGAGCGGATGGCTGCATACGATTTACCCAAGCTGGTGTATCTTCCAATGGTAGCAGATATTCTTCACCCTGGGCATATCAATATAATCAAGGAAGCCGCAAAATATGGCAATGTAATGGTGGGGCTATTCTCGGATGAGGCTGTTGCTACTTACAAAAAGCCCCCAACCATGACTTATGAAATGCGTAAAACCGTAATTGAAAATATTAAAGATGTTAAATATGTAGTTGTCCAATCTGTACGGGATTATGAGCCAAATTTGAGAAAGTATAAGCCTAACTTTATGGTTCATGGTACGGATTGGCGGGAAGGGCCATTGGCTGATGTAAGGGCAAAAGCTATCGCCACTATGAAAGAATGGGGTGGGGAGGTCATTGAGCCTGAATATACCCAAGGGGTGTCATCCTCTGCTATTAAACAGAAAATGGGTAATACCTGATATATTGTAATATCTAAGAATAGCACAACACACAAAACCGCCTCGAAACCTTCAAGGCGGTTTTTATCTTTAGTAAATATCATGCAAACCCAACCCAAAGGGGATTATTTTTCAGGCTTGCAATCAAAATCGGTGTGAACATCAATCGCTATTTCCAGTGTAGCATTGGCAACACGGATCGTATGTTTTTCTTTGCATCCTTCAGGCCTCTCTTCGCACTCGTCAAAGAGTGGCCCGTTGCTTAGGTTTATACCCATCTATTTTCACCTCCTTTACTTTGGCTTGTACACTATCATATGTGGACAACTGTAAAAGGGTGAATGATTTTAAATGGAGTTATTGGGAAGGCTTATTGCTGTAACTCTGGAGGAAACACTCTATCGGGTTCCTCCAGGGGTGGGGCTTCTGCGAAGACCTCGGCTAAGTTTATTTCGCAGCCCTCCAGCACATGTACGGGGATGGTTTCTACATCGCTGTAGTGCATGGCTGTGTAAACATTATTTTGTAGTACATATACAATTGTTGTTCTGCGTAGGGGGTCTAAAATCCAAAATTCCTTGACTCCGGCTTTTTGGTATATATGGAATTTTACGAATTGGTCTTTGCGGGTGGTGGAGGGGGATAGTATCTCTAACACCATGTCTGGGGCACCTAGGCAGTGCTTACCGTTTAGCTTGTCCATGTCGCATACAACCAGTAAGTCTGGTTGTACTACTGTGTTGTCTAGGGTTTTGTGGTTTAGGCGTACATCGAAGGGCGCAGCGTAAACCTTGCATTTTTTCCCCCGTAGGAAGGTGCGGAATTGTGTCACCAGTTCCACAAGCATCCCCTGATGGGCCTGAGATGGCGCTTCCATTTTTATGGCTTCCCCTTCTATTAGCTCGTAGCGGGGGTGGTCGGGCCATGTGGCGTAGTCTGCGTAGGTGTATCGCTCTGTTTGGTTAGTTAATTTAAGAGCAGGTGTACTCATTTTTGACCTCCTAACAGGCCATTAGGCCCGACTTCACCAACCATGTATGAAAAGGTTTACCAGAAGTATCAAAACCGGTTGGTCTACTTCCGCCCAGCCACTATTTCCATTATATGATTACTACGCTCAACAAACCGCTTCATCTGCTCGTTAGGTAGGGGCTTATGGCTTAGCATTGCTAAATCGTACAATTGCAGGGCAATAAGCTCTACATCTTTGCTGGGGGTATCGTCATTTTTCATTGCCGAATGCATATCAATGAACATTTTTACAAGGCTATGGTTGCGATTAAGCACCAAAGTAAGCTCTTCCTCAAACATCCCTGGAGGCATAGCTCCGCCGCCGCCAAACATCTTACTCATCTCCTGCATACGGCGGGATTGCTCGCTTAGTAGTATCACTGCGGATATGCCCTCGGATTTTAATGGTTGTAGCTTAACCCCTAGCTTTTCGCTTTCAAGGAGGGTGCGGAAATAAGCCTGCAAATCATCGGCGGCTTCTTCTTCGCCTTCGCCCTTTAATGCATCGGTAAGGTCGGAGTCTATGCGCTGGAATTTTACCTCTGGCTCGTACATTTCTAGGTAGGAGATAAATGGGTTGTCTAATCTGGTGGTAAGCTCTACTGCCGTCAGGCCCTGCTCGTTAAACATATTAATGTATTGGGATTGAAGCTGGGCATCTGTTACATAGTATACGGTTTGGCCAGGCTTTGCCTCTGAGGTTGCTGGCCCTGCCTCTAGTTGTGGGGCTAGCTCGTCCAGTGTCTTATACTGGCCGTCTATGGTTTTGTATAGTATGCTGCCCCTTAGCTTATCATAAAAATCCCGCTCTTTTATGCAGCCGTATTTGATAAAGGGCGCGATATCGTCCCAGTAGCCATTGTAGGTATCCCGGTCTTTCTTAAACAGGCCATTAAGCTTGTCTGCCACCTTGCGAGAAATATAGCCCGCCATTTTTTTAACAGTGCTGTCATTTTGAAGGAAGCTGCGGGAGACGTTTAGAGGCAGGTCTGGGCAGTCCATTACGCCCTTTAGCAGTAGCAGATACTCTGGGATAACTTCTTTTATATTGTCTGCAACATATACCTGGTTGTTGAAGAGCTTTACTTGGCCTTCCATATATTCTGGGTCATGTTTAAGGGATGGGAAGTAAAGTATGCCCTTGAGGCGGAATGGGTAATCCATGTTTAGGTGAATCCAGAACAGGGGAGGCTTAAAGTCCATGAAGACCTTTTGATAGAAGGCCTGGTATTCTTCGTCTGTGCATTCTGTGGCGGGCTTTAGCCATAGAGGGTAGGTGTCGTTGATAGGCTCTGGGGCGGGCTTTTCTTCGGCATCTGGGTCTGCTGGCTCCTCTGTAGTGGGTTCGGCTTCCTTTTTCCCTATGTCTTCCAGATATATTGGAACGGGCATAAAGCCACAGTGCTTGGAGATTATGCCTCTAAGCTTGTATTCGTCTAAAAATTCCTCTCCGTCTGGGCCTATATATAGGGTTATTGCCGTGCCGCGGGTGGCTTTGTCGCTTTGAGACATGGAGTATTCTATACCGCCTTCGCATTCCCAGCGGACGGGGTCGGTGTTTTCTCTAAAGGAGCGGGTGTCTATTTGAACCTTGTCTGCCACCATAAAGGAGGAGTAAAAGCCTAGACCAAAGTGGCCTATTATCTCGTTTGTGGCTTCGTCCTTGTATTTCTCTAGGAAAGCGCTGGCACCGGAGAAGGCTATCTGGTTGATGTACTCGTTGACTTCCTCTGCTGTCATGCCTATGCCATTGTCTTCGATTATGATTTGCTTGTTTTCCTTGTCCATTTTTACGTGGATGGCAAAGGGCTCGTCTTGGGCAATATTCTCTGCCTCCCCCATGTCGGCTAGCTTTTTAAGCTTGGTTATGGCATCTACGCCGTTACTTATTAGCTCTCTTGCAAAAATATCTGGATCCGAGTAGAGCCATTTTTTGATGATTGGGAGGATGTTTTCACTGTGGATTGAAAGGTTGCCTGTTTTCATTATAATTCTCCTTTTTGTTTATTCCCGGTCCGTGACCGATATTCCTTGGTGCATAAAAAAACCGCGCACCCATTTATCCCAGGAGTCGTCTAGGGACTTATCCAGGGCAAACTCTTTTTGGGAGGTGGCGGTGGTAAAGGATACGGTATCGTTTTCGTATACCATGTTTAAAAATAGGGCGGCGGCGTTGGCGTGTATCTCTTTTATCTCTTGGGCTTTGTATGAGAATACTATTTTTATCAGCTTGGGCTTTGCGCCGGTTTTGATTATGGCAAATAGCAGGGGGCGTAGGGCTTCCCAGGTTATATAGGCGGGGCTTGATGTGGGAGAGTCTTCGCCTTCCTGTGAAATAGGGGCCTCTAATGCCCCGTTTATGGACATGCGGGTGTTTATTGTCATGTCTATGGCCCGGACTTCAAAAGCGTCTAGGATATCTTCCCTTAATAGGCGGTTCATAAAGGCTTTTACATCTGATGGTTCCATTGATACTGCAATCATTTTTTACCCCCATGCACAATTTTATCCAAGCCTCATATTATACCAATAGAAGTGTACAATCCTTCTGATAAAAGAGAGGCTTGACACGATTTTGTATAAGGAGGTATACCATGGTAGACCATATTAAGCACCTTGTAGAAAGCATGTTTAGGTACATTGGCCAAACCGTAACCATTTTTACAACCAGCGGCGGGTTGTCTGGTAATGGATTTACGGGCGTGTTGCTGTCTGCAGATTGCCACTGCGTGCGGCTCCTTGCCGATATTGGCGCCCCACCGGCTTGCCCACTTGGAAGTGCTTGCACCGACGTTATGACCCCAATGGGCATCGACAACGATGAAGGCGCTTTCTGGGGCAACCCACTAGGCGCGGTTTGCGTTATTCCTACATGCGCCATTGCTGTGTTTACACATTCTGCGATATAATTTATCAAAAGTACTAATGATACGCAAGGGTTTTGATTGCTATATAACAAAAAATGCGGTAAAGTGAGTGTAGACCTACTAAAGACAAAAGAGGAGCACTCGAATGTATCATATAATAGTAAATCCAATAGCCGGGAGAGGACGGACACTTAATAAAGTGCCCCTACTTACCCGGCTTTTTGATGCCAATAAGGTGCCCCACCAGGTTCTTGTAACAGAGTCGCCAATGGACGCATACAACAAGGCCAAAGCCATATGCCAAGCCGGAAGCGATGGCATAATAGGCATAGGCGGCGACGGCACTATACAGGAGATAGTAGCCGGTATGGCACATGCCGCAAAGGGTATAGTGCCCGTCCCCTTGGGCATATTCCCAGGAGGAAGCGGCAATGATTTTGTTATGACCTTGGCAGGAGGCAAGGCCCAGGCCTTGGCCAAGTACAAAAAAAAGAACGAGGAAGCCTCTGCTAGGGATTTTTATACCGCAATATCCACTAACCGCACTGTTGCTGTGGACATGCTAACTGCCAATGATACGGCATATTTAAACATAGGCAATATTGGGCTAGATGCCAGGGTGGTACGCAATGCAATAGCCTATAAACAGCGGTTTGGGCGCTATGCCTATGTGGCGGCGGTGTATAAGAGTATAGCCCAGCATACCAACATGCCCCTTAAAATAGAAATTGACGGAAAGGCCCGTGAGGGCAAGTATACCCTTGTTGCGGTATGCAATGGGCAGTACTATGGCGGCGGCCTACACATCACACCCCAAGCCCGGCTAGACGACGGAAAAATCACCCTCTGCTTAGTTGAGGCAATGAGCCGCCCCAAGACCATGGTCATCTTCCCATCACTTATGATAGGTCAGCATCACCGGCTTAGGGCCGTTAGCTTTCACCAATGCGAAGAGGTGAAGATTACCCTCCAAAGTGGGGTTGAGTGCCTTAGTCTGGATGGCAACCTCCATGAGGTTAAAAACGGAGAAGGCTATACAGAGGAGGAAAAGCGCTATCTTTCCCCTCACATGCTGCCCGGTGCGGAAAAGGGTGAGCTACATTATCGGGTTATCCATAAGGGGATAAATATCTTTCTATGAGCTTGAATAAAATGAAGCCTGGTGATTTAAAAGCCGCTGGCCAGTACTTTGAAGAAAACCCTAGAGTACTGTCACGGGAGCGCCTGTTAAAGCTCAGCATCTTTGGCCTAGAGTTTAGTTTCCTGGCCAATAACGGCCTGTTTTCCTGCGACAAGGTAGACGCTGCCTCTATTCTGCTTATGGAGAATATCCCAACCCTAACAGGGACTTTGCTAGACTTAGGCTGCGGCTATGGCCCAATAGGCATTGTGCTGGGCAAGCGCGACCCTGTACTT
>Ga0123355_10008192_pt1 | contig 15787 bp, 9 predicted proteins | sample TergutEmb28metaG_3_FD_89872 | JGI IMG/M metagenome (GOLD analysis project Ga0123355, IMG submission 89872) | Embiratermes neotenicus P1 segment gut microbial communities from Petit-Saut dam, French Guiana - Emb289 P1 | ecosystem: Host-associated > Arthropoda: Insects > Digestive system > Gut ... | reverse complement strand
TGCGCTCAACATGTTTCGGACATTAATATATCCATCATCAGGAGCTTGCGACTATTCTATTGAACTACCACATTGGTCGTATTGTTCTTGGTTCGATGTGTGTTGGAGTTTCGGTGTGGTTGGGTTGGAGTGGTATCCGTGTTGCAGGCTGAAACCTGCAACACGGATACTAACACTCCAACACACATCGAACCAAGAACAATACGACCAATGTGGTAATTGAACAGAATATTTGCAAGCTCCTTATGATGGATATATTAATGTCCGAAACATGTTGAGCACATAAGAAGTGAAATAAAATAGCAAGTGACATCAAGTTGGTCGTTTATTCTTCAACTAGGTTAAATAACTTTCAAACAAAATAAGAGAAGAAAAAATATACAAATGGCTGCCATATTAGTGTGATAAATCAGTTTACAGTAAATTAATATGAAACAATAAAACCAACTGCTCTTAAGAGAATAAAAACAAATTCTATAAACAACTGTCACCACACACATACTAACCATTGCATTCCTTTGCTTACAAGTATTTAGCCACACACTGACATTATAATTAAAAAAAAAAGTACAAGCATTATTCTAAAAGAGAATCTATAACCTTCAGATATGTATCACACATGGCTAAGCCTTATCCTAACTTCAGAAATTAGTAATTGGAATGATACAAATTACTGAAACATACAAAAAAGACAGAAACAAATCATTGATTGCAGAGGATATACAAAAGAGATATAAACTAATATAATGACCCATAACTTATAAAGAAAGATGAAATCTGAGCCTGGTCAATGATATAACATAAGATGCTTTCTATGGCAGCTCAAGAAAGAGATGTGAAGAAGCTAGCAGAAAACTCTGAATGCATGTATGTGAATGTTTGTGTCTGAGAGAGTGAGTGAGTGTGTGTCTTTATTTTTTAAATCTACTGTATATTATGTTTAATAAATCCTCAAAAACTTCATTAACATATATTTGAATACAATATTTTTCAATAAACGTTGTACATAACTTTGCTTTCTTTCAGTGACTCCTAAGTCAGCTGTGCCATATTCAGGTGCTCAGTCAACATTCCCTACACTTGCAATGCAAAAACAGTGTACAATTAAAAGAAAATTACCAATTTCTTTTTATTTTACAATGCTGCAAATAGCAGTATTAATATTTCTGACAGAGATCAACAAAGGAATATTTAAATTTAAACCCACACAATCTGAGACAACTTAAGTGTAGTTCATACAATACAATATCCATTAAAATGTGCATGAACTAAACCCTGGGTATGTTAGCTGGTTTCTTGAAAAAAATCTGTGTCTGACATGTTTATAGAAAATAACATGTGTAAAGATTCTGAGTGTGAATGAAAAATGTTCTTTTCCAGATGAATTGAAATTATATTGCTCCATTGTAAATATCAGTATTTGATTTAGCATGGCCCATCAAAGTCTGGAAATATTCATGGTAACATAAACATGTATGGTTTCTTTACTCTAAAAAACTGTTCAGTTTTGAAGACATAGCCTAGAAAATCCTTAAATATACAGGATAACTAATATGTTTCTTATATTTTATAAATTTTGTAAACTGGAGTTTTTAGATACACCTCTTCTACTGCAAATAGAAAGCTTTTATTTTTGAAATGACATGGTAGTAATCTGCACAGATTACCTTACAAACTTTTAAGTGAGAAATAATAAAAATTATTACTATTAACTCCACTATAATTAACAATTAATAAGCTTGCATAATTCTGATCAACAAAATTTGTTAATGGAAGGCATATGTGGCAGTGGATGTATAAATACATATTATCTGAACATCAGAACTAGATGACATTAAATGGTCAGCTTCATGCATCAACTGCTTTATCCTGGGGGAAAAGCCCCTGGTACCCATTGATAGAAGGATAGGTAGGCTCCAGAGCTAGTCTGGGCAGTCTGGAGAAGAAAAATCTCTTGTTTCTGCCGCGAATTGATCCAAAATTCCTCTGTCATCCAGCCTATGACATAGTTGCTCTAATGGTTGGAGGTTGCTTAAATGATGACTTCACTCATATTAACCTTGGGTTTACGAACTGAAAAAAAAAATTCAAATTTTCGCAAGGCCTACAGAAGTTGGTTTTGGTTTTAAATAAATATTATATTTAAAATAAAGATTTAAAGCTATTTATTTGTTCATCATCACCATTTTCATCATCGTCGTCATCGTCATCATAATCTTAATCATAATTAACAACATTATGTTACAAAGTAGGATCAAAGCAGTGCATAACTTTTATTCAAACAGCCCCACAACAATTCAGAAACATACTGATGTATCATCAACACTGATGATGACGGTAGTAAGTTTCTCTTCATTACATTGCACCCACACACCATAAGTTTACATACCAGAAGGCAGGAATTTTCATAGTCTGCTCTGTCATAACCTCAAATCTCCAGTCAAAAAAACATAAATTTTCTTTTCATGTGTGTAATAACAGTGGACATTAAATCTTTAATATTTGTTGTTATAAATCTTACACATATTTATGACTTTTATCAATGTAAACAGCCTGAGTATCAATTAAAAGTGATCAGTTTAATACAACTTTAATGACTGTTTACAGCATAGGAAAACAGTTTGTGTCACTAATTATTCACCACAGTGAAGAGCTTTACTACTTCAGGGCACTGTACAACGAAAGGGATTTTGTGTCACTTTCAAAATATCATTCCCCTTCCTCACATTAGGTACATTTCATTTCCCTGTTAGTAATTCAAACAGCATGGATCCTACCAGGTCATTCATAATTCCTTCTCTGAAATGTGTTGTATATTATAATTTTACACTCTTTTTCACAGTTCACAACATTTTGACATTAGCTGAGATGTATGAAGGCACATTTTTTTAACCTTCCCAAAACTCATCAAATGAATAAACATATAAAACATAGGAGATGAAAACAGTTAAAGTCTAATATTTTCCTATCTTTTAATCTTTATATATTCAACAAGTTATTTATGAAATTTATTTAGACCATCAAGTATAATGGTTTCTGTGTGACTGCAGGGGTATAACAGTATTATACTATATGTATCTAGTATTTTAATCAGTCACAAATATAAACTTCAATAAAATATTCCCTGCTCATGCTATGTTACATGCGAATACAGAGACAGAATTTCCCAGGAACACAATTCATATTAAGTGACAGTTACACTGACCACTGATCACCTGACATATAATTCAGGTAATGTGTAACCAAGTTATGAAAACATGAGATTAAAGCAGCCATTAACCGGCCCTGAACATACAAATGAAGACAGGAAGTCTGGTTTCAGAAAAAAAGCAATGACTCATTTAAAAGCAAATAATTTCAGAATCAAATACATGACAAATTTTGGCAGGAATCTTAGAAAGAACAGTAAATGAAGCCTGTATTTAATGCAACACATGAACAATAAAACTTGAATAAATTGTTATTATAGTCACATCTTTAATTCATTAAACACATGAATTTTTTAATAAAGCTTGAAAGAACACCATTATTTACAATTCACTAATTTGTGATTTTCTTCAATCTTTATCCTGAGTGCAAAAATATTTATTCTTGCCATTGAAAAGTAATTAGTTACTAATTTTAAAGATACATTGCTCTTATTAACAGTTCATATTTGTGGTAACAGGAAAATTTTGACACATAAACAATTTCAGCAATACCAGGTCAAAAAAATAGGTCTTAGTTGAGTCTGGTAGTATGTAAAATCTGCCCTAAAGGATCCTGTAAGGAGAAAACACTAACTAGCAACTAGCACATAAGCAGCACACTTAAAACTGATCTACATAAAACATAAAAATTACTTAGGCATTTATATTTGCATATACATATATACTTTTTAATCACTAGGTAGCAATTTCTCAGTATTATACTGAATTGTTATAATTACATACCATTAATTCAGGAGAACAAATAAGGCCGGTATCAGGTGACTATTTCTTTGTGAACTTTTATGTTTCATTACCAGACCAGCAGGCACACCTGTTGCAAACTATGTCAACGTGTGATCTGTTCTTTTAATGCCTTATATTTTGCTGAACATAGAAAAGTAACTTGTGCACTGATCATACATTTGGCTTATACTAATCTCTTCCAAGTTGACAGGCAAAATTATCAATTTGCATGGTTATTTAGTTTAATTTTCTGTATTAGCCCACTCACAAAGAAAAGACAAAATATATGATAGTGGAAATGAAAAACAGTTTAAAACAAAATAAAAATAGGACATTGGGGAAAAAAAAAAATTACAAATTTGAAAGAGCTTAAAATTTAAAATATTTAGGAGTTGTACTTAATGAAGATAACAAATGCCAAACAGACTTGCAAGAAAGAATAAAAAATGCTGACAAAAGATACTTTATGCTGCAAAAATTTTTTAAAAATAAAAACATATCAAAGAAACTAAAATTAAGACTAAAGAACACAATAATAGACAAAACGTTAACATAAACATCAGAAACCTGGATACTAACAAAGACAGACAGAAAGAAAATGAACATTTTTGAAAGGAAAGTGTATAGAAGAATTTTAAGCCCAGTATATGACTATGAAAAAGAAAACTGGAGGATATTAACCAATAAAGAAATTTATGCAATTGTTAAAAAACTTACTATAATAGAGACAATAAGGTTAAATAGATTATGTTGGTTTGGTTATGTACAGAGAATGGAAGAAAATAGAATTCCCAAAATAGTATTATATATGAATTTGGGAACAAGAAGATTGAATGGTATACCAAGAAACAGATGGCAAGATGAAGTAAGGGAGGAAGGAAGAATAGTTGGTGGAGAGAGGTGGCAGGAAAAAGTACATAACAGAGAGGAATGAAAGAAGCTCATGAGAATGGCAAGGAATCATCAAATTCTGCACATGCCACTGGAAGGAATGGAATGAATATTAGCCTATACAACATCATGGACATTTCAAATTGTAATATGCAGAACATTACAATAAGTGTAATAGAAAAATTTAAACTGGGAAATTCAATCTGAGATAAATAAATAAATAAATAAATAAATACATAATAATAAAGGAACATGTACTGCAGTGCCAGAGATGTTTAATTGGTATTGGCAGTATGTATGAGGAAAAGGGGGGGAGGGGAGAAATTATTGGAAGTGTTTTACCAATAGTAGTGCCAGATTTTTTGCATCATACTTTGAGAGTTCATTTCAAATTGCGTAAGTGTAAATTTCAGATTACATAAACTGAAAACTATCTGTGTGGTATAATACCAATTGACCTTGTAATAAATCCACTTTTCTTTAAGCATATTTCTTTGTCTGAAGTTCTACAGGAGGAAACTGTAAGCATAAGACACACACTTGTACTTGTATACCACACTCAGTGAAAGTGTTGTGTTTCATGATTTCTACATTTGAGAAAATAGTTGCATACAATTTGTGGATATGAAGTACAGTAATTAGGGCAGAGAAACTTGTAGGATAGAAGAAACATTGAGGATGCAGAAAATAACCTGGACACAATTAGAAATATTACAAAATATAATAAAATACAAGATTCTGAGATTTTGCACTGACCTACAGGAATTTAACATGCAATTTTATCAGTGTTTAAAATCAAAATTAATTATTCCACTATTTTAAAATGAGATCTGTACTATTAACACTGTAACTCCACTATTCTTAGCTAAATAGAAATAAATATTTAAAATATAACGGTACTGTTACCTTAGACAAAACAATTTGTTAAATGTAATTATAACAGATGTACATTACCCCCATTATCCAATTCAGTGACACAAAGTTCCTGACTAGTTGCAGAACAATGTCCAACCCTGCTTTTGTAGTAGCCAGAGAACAAAACCATGTACCTCAAACTGAGGAATGGGGAATAACTTTGTGTTAAGGCTGCAATGAAAAGCCATTCAGTACGATGCAAATGATAAAGTGTCCATGAACTAATATTCATAGATCAGGTGGAAGAGGGTCTCTTGTGTGGTGGTTTGAGACAGAAGAGACTTGTCCACAAGTACTTGATATTGTTGGGACAGCAGCTTTACTGATGGTGGCAGTGTCATGTGCTGCTGTTGTGAGCCGACCGCTTTGAGAAGAGGTTTGGCATGTCGAGGTGCCTGCAGAGTTTCTGACAAAATTCCCCAAGCCCTTCATTAAACTTGATGCAGAGGGCAATGTAAAACTTGAAGCTCGACGTTCAAGAGTAATGTTTCCACTTGATGCACTACGATTCCTTGAGTGTTCACCAGAGCTCATCTTGGTTTTCTGAGCTCTGTCATGGGTTTCCTCTAGTGAGCGGGCAATTAGAAGTTCATGTCTTTGAGTGGGACCTGAAAATAATCGATTTTTTAGGAGACTTGTCCTATGTAGAAGATTTTCAATGCTTCCCCCACCACTGGTTCCTCGTTGTTTGGAAAGTCTCTGTTTATTTAGTGATGATGAAAGTGATGGTGAACGGAATTCTGATTTGGGACGTGTGATTGGATGGAACGATCTTTCATCTGAGTAAGTGTTGTCTGAGTCAAGACTGTATGCTCGTGCAGCAGCTCTCATTCTGCGGTCCTTAGCTACCAGAACTTGCTCCAATATGTTCAACTCAGAACTGGTCAGATGTGTAAGATCACTCTTGCTGACAGCAACTTTTAAGTCTCGCACTTCTTCCTCCAAGCGGCTGATACCTTCTCTCCTTTCCAGTTCCCGAGCCAACATCTGAACCTGCACAGGTAAAATATAGATTATTATAAGCATTGATGGAAAACCCAGTGTTATGAAATGCAGGAGTTTGGAGTATGGAATATTGTGCATGGAGGAAAGCTCAGCAGTAACTTGTTCTCACATACAAGGGTTTTCAACTGCCTCAAAGCAGTAAAATTTTACCATAAATTGAATGAAAATTATTTTTTGTTCTGTAAACACAATTGTCACATCTCTATTAGTAAATAATCCTTGTTTACTAATACAGCTGTGTTGATGGAATAAAAAACACTTCTTATCCAATGTAGGAAGCACAACAGGTTGCCAAATACCAAACTAACTGTAAATTTTAGAAAATTAAGTTTGTAAACAATTACATCATTATCAATCATAAAGGTATATTTATGCAGAAAAAATATCATAAGGAGGTTACTTCAAGGATATCGAAGAACTTTTATTCATATGTAATTTATGGCATTTAATTGCCCAAGTCAGATACTTCCTGCTCCCCATTTTGTACCTATCAGCACTAATTAGTACAAACTGAAGCATTCTGGTGTATTTAGGGTTGGCTTTCAGTCGGATAAGGGAGTGTAGGATAATTTGTGCACGGGGGACCAAATGCTGAAATTCGTACACCGTGTTCAGTACTGCAGGAACACAACTGTGTTTCAAGTTAAACTAAGAGCTATTATTTATACCTCGTGATGTAGTCAGTAACTTGTGGTATGAAACACTGCTAGTTCAGGGCCAGTTCCCCCTGCAGATATGAAGATATGTAAAAGCTTTCCAAACAAATTTTGTGATTTTATTAATTTTCTTCACTGATCAGGGGCTGGAACAGTGTGGACAGTATACTGATTAGGCTACAGGCTAGACGGTCTGGGATTTAAATTCTGGGAGGGGTAAGATAATTTTCTCTTCCCCAAAATGTCCAGTCCAAGTCTGAGGTCCACCCAGCCTCCTATTCAGTTGGTACCGGAGTTCTTTCCTAGGTATAAAGTGGCTGGGGCGTGATGTAGTCTCCATGGTTTGCATGCACAGGTACAACCTTACATTTACTGGTCATCATTGACCTAGATGTTCAATGAATTTAAATGAGAATACACTGTTGTGAAGTCAATGCATACTACAGATATTACACAGCATAAAGATGTAAACTGCTTTGCTTCTTGTAAGTTTTTAAATAGTCACAGAATGGAGAATGTTTGAAATGAAAGTTACATATGCTAAAGAGTACATTCAGCAAAAGATCATTTCTGAAAGGTTTCTTAAGTTTCCCATGTTTCCACGATATTTCTGTACCAAAATTCTGGATGCAATTCTAACCTCTTCTACTACCTTTGTAGGCCAAAATAGTCCACAATATGCAATATTCTAAAAGTTTCAAATTATTTTGTGCATCTTAGCTGCAATTACTTCTCTCAGCCCCTCCTTTTCATATATTTTATTTATGTTTTACAGTAACTAGACTATGGGTTGGAAGATCCAGTGTTCAGTTCTGGGCAGGGTCAAGAGATTCCTTTCTTCTCCAAACCGCCCAGTCTTCTGCATGCCCCATTCAGCCTCATATTGAATGGATACCAGAGGATTTTTCTGGGAGGTAAATTAGCTGTGGCAAGAAGTTAACCACACGCCTCCATCTAGTACCTTTACTGCAACTATATGCCTTCATGACATGAAGAGGGACGATCTTACTTTCTACCTTTACTCAAAAAAATAGGAGGTTACATTTTACATATATATATAAATCATGTGGCAAGATACTATACAAATTTAACGTTGTTAATCTCCATATAATATAAATGAGAGTCTGTGAAAGGTTCAGAACCATATTACTGGGACAAGAGTCAATAATTCCTAATAGCACTTCCAAGACTGATCGTGGGAAGGCTTCTTCAGCACCAGAAAGCATCACTTGTATTCCGAAGGTACACATTTTGAATATGACTGCATTGATTGAGATCTACATAGTGCACATCAATTTCTTTTTTATGTATCATAGGATAAAAAAAGAGCATAACTGGAAGGGGTGGGAGTGTGACCACCCTTGCACTGAAACAAATAATGATTATGCTGCACCCCAATCAATTAGTAAATTAGCAATCTAGCAGGTTAAATAGACTGCATTAGTTAATTCAACTCTATAGGGCTCTGAAGATGGTATACAAATTAGTAAAACAATCTTCTTCTTTTAGACTTTGTCCATTGTCCTAATTTGTCTCAGAAGCTGACTATGCTTCTGTATGCAAGTTAAATGATAGGAAGCAACTAAATTGGTTGATCCCTTAGAAAGAAAGAGTTACTCTGGAGTTACTGGGCACCATAGTCAAGTAAACATGTTCAGATGTGCACTTAAGACCAGATCCTGCCAATGGGTTGTAACAGGTGAATAGTTATTACAAGATTAAAAATGAACAAGATGGCTCAGAAATAAAAAACACCAAACACACATTAAAAATCATAAAAAGATTAATGAACTCAGACTGATCACAATTTTAGTCAGCTGAGTGAGACCTTTATCATTAAGATTCAATAAACAAGGTTTGAGGTGGCAATGTAAACAACTATTGACAGGTTGAACTACGCTACTATAAAAATTCTTCTGTGAGAATTATTAAATCCTCCCTCTTAAGAGTCATGCAACTTACCTCCCAGTCTTGGTTATGTCCAGGACTATGCAAATCATCATCTGCAGCAAAGGCATCATCGTCATCATTACTTGAATCACTTGATGATGATGATGATGATGATGACGATGATGATGATGTTTCAGAACCAAGGTCCAAAGCAACACAGTCCCTTGGCATGTCAGTACCATTTTCCTCCCCATCCTCAGTACTCCATAGGTGTTGTGGAATGATTGAACATGGCAGATCTAACAACTCTTGTGTTTCTTCTTCAGAATTATCCTCCCATGAGTGATGAAATGGCCGCCGATGTCGTAATGTGCCATGCAATGGTGAGTTTATGCACTTGTATGGTGCTTTATCCACCACAGTCTGCTCTTGAGCTGTTAAAGCACTGTTGCCATTCTCCTCTTCAAGTACATCGTCTGGTAATGTTGGTGGAGGAGACATTAGAACTGTGTCTACCGAGTCTCCACGCTGTAAATACAAGACCCTATCAGCTGAGAACTGTGGTTTGAAAAATATAGTTACTTGCTCGCCCATGGGAAAAAAGTCTGTAAAGCTGTCTTTTGGTGTACTTTGTTTCAATTTTTCAATCCATTTTAATTGATGTCAATATGTAGGCAATAATTTTCTGTTTTCTCTTATATCAATATCACACATTTATTCATCATTTAAGAATCTTGGTAATGAAATATGCATATGTAGGGATGTAGATGGAAAAACAGAAATTACAACTAAAATAAAGCAACTGGAAAGTTTTAGAGATTTTAAAAAAGATTAAAGATGATTTTACTGGATCATCCTTCTTATTTGTTAAATGAGTTTTTTATATTTGAAGAAGATAACAGAACCAATAATTAATAACACAATTAAAACAAGATGAAAAAAGGATTTCTATTTCATTGTAAATATTTCTATTGTGTAATTAGATTAGTTTATTTGGATAATTAATCACACTTGTGTATTTGAACAATGATTCTTATAGGTTTGTTTAATGAACTTAAGTAACTGTTGTAAAACATTGGTGAATCTTTATTTCTTTCCTGTCTTATGCTTTGTTTGACTTTTCCAAGTGCTATACATGTAGCAAAAGGATGATAAATAAATCTAATACCTTGTCTAATACTGAAAATGAATCGACACTCACCATGAATGGTTGGTCTGACCCATCATCTGTGTCTGATAAATCTCCATCATCATCATCATCATCATCACCATCATCAGGACCCCGTTCTGTGCATTCAGGATGCTGTGGAATAACATTAATGCAAATTTTATGAATACATATCTCAATATATAATACACTTCTTGCAGATTAATGTATAAACAGCAAATTCTGCGCAGACAGACATGACGAAGCTAATAGTTGCTTTTCACACCTAGTAAAGGCGCCTAAAATGCACATCCATTGCACCTCTAAATTACAGGCATGCCATGTAATACTGACATCTGATGCTTTGCCATGTAAATAAATACATCACAATTCATTCAATAATACACAATAACACTGCTCATTACAATGTAATAGCATTTTTCTCAATATTTTTGTAACATTTCTGCATGAAAATTGTTTGGTTTTCCTCTGTTCTTCCTAGGAAATGCTGAGACAAAACCTTGAAAAAGACAATGACATACTTTTTTTTTTGAGGTGTGATTCTGAGGTACTCCTTCAGTATCCTTGCCTGTTCATAACTTACCATAACTTGCCTTGTGATGCTACAACTTAAGCAGCAGACAAAGCAATTTGAAGTAAAAGAAATCATGATACACTTCAGATTTTTCACCTTGGTGAGTGCTGCTAACAGACTAGTTGCCACGGAGTGATAAGCTAGAGGTTTTCTGTGTTGTTAGTCCACTCATTGCCTTTGTGACACACATCTCAGAGTAATATACACTGGACTACAAGAGCAGTGATTGTAGTTTGCAGTATGATGTCAAAATAACTGAAGCTTTATCTGCTTCCAGTTTTCAGCCCTCACAGTACATTCCTTCCTTGGCTGTGATTATTCCTTCTCTTGTCAATTTCTTCTTTATTTATTATTTAAGTTCAAATTTATTTATCTGCAAAGCCAAGTGATCTGAAGCATTCTGTATGTCTGTTTGGGCTGTGGTAGAGTCTGTGTGCACACATACTGCTGCTGTGAGCTGTGAATTCTGGGACTTAACAACTTCGGCTGTATAAACGTTGATTAATGCCAGGTGCAAGAATTCACTCTGCACTCCATTCATATGCACAACAGTCAAGTAGATGCTAATACCATTAAGAAGTAACCCAGTTTTTGTATTTTATAATTTTCTGCCTTCAACCATATCAGAATGGTGTGTGAGAAAATTCTGATGTGGAACAGAGACTAATGCCATCAGATGCAGTAATGTGTAAGTTTATGTGACAACAGACTTAAAACAAAATATACCTCTGACATATGTAAAATAAAAACAGGACAGCCATTAAAAAATATGTTATTTAATTTTCTGGTGAAACTGTGTATGTAGACAAATCATGAACGTATGCACTTTAATTCTGCAAGAAATTTATCGTGTGTTAAAACTCACAAATATGGTGGCCATGTTAGCCTCCAATGATGTGGTTATGTCTTATTTATCCAGTCCATATAACATGGTTGAAAAATCAAGACTATTTGATCTAAATTAAGTACAAACCTCCAGTTCATGTATTCGCTTCTGTAGTTGACAGATTATTTCATCTCGCCGTTTCACTTCCAGTTCTAGGGAGTGGAACTGCGACTGGAACTTATTCTGGATGTCTTCCTGCAAGTAAAAATTGTAGTTTGTATTACTTCATACGATTTTTAGTCCTTCCGTGATCGGCATTTTAAACTTTAAATACTGCCAACAACAGAAGGGTTTTTACATTTATAGTCTTTTTCTGCTGTAGCTGAACTCACCAAGTGCCCTTGGATAACTTGCTTGAAGCCTGCAATGACCTCGTTGAAATATTCTTCTTCAAGATTCATGTGCGATGGCAGGAAAAGTGAGGGACGAAAGGAATTCTTGTCATTTGGAGGCAAGGGTATCTGGTGAGGATGCTGCACAAGGAAAGAGACAGGTGGCTTCTTCTTGAAAGCTGATTCTTTTGTGTCTGTTGGTACTTTGGGTGTGTTGACTGTTGGTACTACTTGTGACGGCTCACTTGTAATAATGGGCAGTGGTGACACAGAACTAATTGTTGATGATATGGTGGCAGATGACACTACAGAACGCAATGTTGTAGTTACAGCCATAGTCACTGGAGGTGTAAGAGTGAGGATTGTTTCATGGTGAGGTACAGGTGTTGTATGAAACTCTGCGGATGATGTTGATACGACTGTCGATGGTGTGACAGTAGTCGATACAGAACTGGTACATGCTGTTATGCTTGAGGATTGGAATGCACTTATATTTTGGTCATCTGATGTAATAGGAAAAGGAAAGAGGCTTCCAGTATGTTCTTGTGAAAGTTTACTTGGTGTTGTGGCAATAGATGGGGGGGATTGAAGAGTGTCACGGTTAAATGTCACACTCTTAGTCAGCTTGCTGTGACGTGCTGCATAGCCTTCAATGGTCTGTGCCCTCATCAATTTGTGCATATCCACAGCTGATGGTTTAGCTGTTGGTTGGGCTGTGGTTATTCCCATGGCTGAAGAAGGTTGAGGCTGTTCACCACTTAAGGTGGTTGCTTTGGTGTCTTCCGAACTCCCAGAGAAGAGAGAAGTTGCAGACAGTTTCTTCAGAATGCTCTTCAGATTCCGTCGTTCCATAGTTTCGTTGCTTTCCGGAGATGTTAGTGACTGAGATGCTTCACTTGCTGATAATGATGGTAACTCTGTTGGCCGCTGTTGGGAAGTTGCAGTTCTCTCATTTTCATTATCCTTCCTGTTTGTCTGTGAGCCAGTCCGGATAAAAGAATCCTTACAGATTTGTTGGCATCTTACATATTGCATAGCACTAGCTTCTGAGTGACTTCTTGTCAGATTCATTGGATCTATAGGGTATTCCCCGGAATCCCCACTACCACCTGCAGCACCTGACACAGCATTACTGCTGTCCAAGCTTGAACTACGCATGAGCACATGAGCAACTTTTTGTTCCAACTCAGCCAACTTTTGGCGTTCATTAAGGATTTTCAATTTCTTAACAAATGGTAACCCAGAATATTCAGGAGAAAGGTCATCAATGGACATGTAGAATTTTGTATCTTGTTGCAAGCGAAGGAGATTTGGCTTTGGCTGCCTTTTGGGTGAAGATACTTTTGGAGTGTCTGCTGTTGTTAGTTCAGGTGAATCCATGAGCTTTATTGATGGCTGGGATACTGCCTCCTCTGTTGAACGTGCAGATGAAACAGTCTCCTCAGAATTCACGGAAATTTGGTCTTCTACTTCCTCACCAGGAGTATGGGCAGTCTCTTCTGTTAGCTTGTTGTCTGCACTATCCTTTCTCTCCCATTGAGCAATTACATGGAATTCTTCATTCTTGAGCTTGTCCTGAACTTTGGAAGCTTGTGAAATGGTAGATTGTTGTCCTTGGTCCTCAACGGCAAGTTCAGTCACTTTCTGCTTAAACAAAGAAACACTTTTGTCATTGATTACTTCACTGACTTTAACAGCTGATAAAGGTTTGGAAGGAACAGATTCATTGTCACCATTATCACACACTGTTATCACTTTCGTTTCATCAGCAGAGGCTGTCCCAACTGAGGTAAAATTTGAATTCTGTTTTTCTTTGGATTCAGGTTGTGAAATGTCACTGGAATGCACTTCATTAGATAAAGGTGGATGGTCATGACTAGAGGTGGAAATTGGCACTGTCACAGAAGATTCTTTAGGCAATTCTTTTGAGTTCTGTGATGATAATATGGAAGCTTTCTTTAAAAGACTCCATGAATGCTGCTTTTTTAATACTTCGGTAGAACTACTGGAACTGTCACTGTCACCTTTTGCATTTGAATGAGCACAAACTTTGGGGAGAGAAACAACTGTTCCTGTTGTTGTTGATGATGATGATGGTGATGGTAGAACACACTCCTTCTGTGTTAGTAGCTTCAATTTATCACGAAGAAGTGGAACTTTTGCAGTGACAGGCAGGCAGGGATCAGCACTACTTGACGAACTAGCATCTGATGTTTGGTGAGGAGTTACACCACCACCACTTGAACCACTGGATTGTTTCACAACTGATGGACTTGAAGTATCTTTATGTGTTATGGACACAAGCCTATTGAGAAGAGATGGTTTCCTACTTGCTAGTGATGACTCATCCTCTGAATGTTCCTTGCTGGATGAAGAATGTCTCGAATCATCACTAACGCTCTCCTTCACTTTGCTACCAGGGGGAGACACAGTTAACTGCACAGACTTAATTTCATCCTCCTGCTGCATTTTTACTGTTTTTGCTAGAACATCTGCAGTAACTGCAGCAGTTGTCTGCACTGTGAGTCTTTCGTGATCTTCTTTTTGTTTGAGCAAACGAAGTCTCTGGATTAGTGGCAATCCAGCACCAAGCACTTCTTCTGCCTGTGGTTCCTCCTGCGGAGGCTGAAGTCTGACAGCTGGAGGTGAAAGTGGGCCTGGTGCAGGTGGGGGCGAAGATGGAGTTAACAAGTGCTTCCACCTTTCTTCTCGGTCTTGTTTCTCCTTCAGCAGACGCAAGCGGTGAAGCAAGGGCAAACCTTCTCCTAGCTTAGCTGTAGGCGCAGAAGGTGATTGGTCTTCCAGTGATTCTTCTTGTGAGTAGTTCTCATCACTGCGAACCCTGGACATTCTACGTAGAACACCCTTTCCAGATGGCCCAGGAGATGGTACATTCCCAGTTTCAACAGAGCCAGGGTGTAGTGGTTGAAGTTCCACTGCCTCGTCCCTCATTCTGTACATAACATTCATACCAATTATTATCTTTGCAGTCATTCTTAACGAAGTAATGTGTAATGTATAGTACTGACTTGAACAATAAGGAAAGCAAATGTGTCTTCATCATTTTCCTTAGTCTCCGACTATTCTTTCAAATATTTTACTTTAAAGACAATCCAAGTCACAGATGAATAGGAAAATGTACTCATCACAAGAATGCAGAGGGTATTTTGACTCAAGTTTGAGACATTTTATAAGAGCATATTATAACAGGGTTGGCCGGGTAGCACAGTCGGTATGGCGACTGGTTACGGTCTGGACGGTCCGGGGATCGAATCACGGTGGGGGCGAGATTTTCCGCACCTGTCCAGACCAGCCCTGGGGCCCAGCCAGCCTCCTGTACAGTGGTACCGGGTCTTTCCTGGGGGTAAAGTGCGGCCAGGGCGTAACGCTGACCCCTCACCCCCTTCTAGTGACGCGGTCAAGAAAGAGTAGAGCTATACCTCTACACCCCCCCCCCCCCACGGGCCGAAAATTTACAGGGAAGTCGATCCCGGGGGCTTTCGGGCCCCGGGCATGATCTTTGGCCCCGAAATTAATA
>Ga0123355_10008190_pt1 | contig 15789 bp, 10 predicted proteins | sample TergutEmb28metaG_3_FD_89872 | JGI IMG/M metagenome (GOLD analysis project Ga0123355, IMG submission 89872) | Embiratermes neotenicus P1 segment gut microbial communities from Petit-Saut dam, French Guiana - Emb289 P1 | ecosystem: Host-associated > Arthropoda: Insects > Digestive system > Gut ... | reverse complement strand
GAATTTGAGATAATTGGGAACAATATAGATATTCCGCTTCGTGATGGCGAACTTCCGCCTGATAATGTTGAGGCAATAAACGGCGATTCACCTGCGGTTTGTATTTATGTTACCGAAAACGAACATGGAAATGAAAAAATTGAGAAAATCAAGCAAATTGATTTTGGTTTTGATGTAAAATTTTCTGCCGAAGTTGTAAATGAAGAAGATTGGGCAAATAGTTGGAAACAATATTTTAAGCCCATTTTTGTAGGTGAAAAAATTATTATCTGCCCCGAATGGGAAACGCCGCCTGAAAATACGGATAGAATTATTTTCACCATAAATCCGGGAATGAGTTTCGGAACGGGCTCGCATGAAACAACAAGACTGTGTATTCAGCAGTTGGAACGATTTGTAACGAGTGATACAACAGTGCTTGATCTTGGTTGCGGCAGCGGAATTTTGTCGGTGATTGCATGTATGTTGGGCGCAAAATCTGCGGTAGCAGTTGATATTGATCCGAATGCGGCGGAAACGTCAATGGAAAATGCGCGGAAGAATGGCATTTCAGATGAGCGTTATAAGGCGTTCGCTTATGACGTATTATCAGAAGACAGCGTAGGGGACGCACACCCGGGCGTCCCGCAAACAAACAATATCGTATCGCCCGCACACAACATCAACGGTAAATATGATATTGTAGTTGCAAATATCGTTTCCGATATTATTATTCGGCTTGCAAGTAAGGCGCGCGAGCTGGTGGCTGACAATGGCGTTTTTATTGCCGGCGGAATAATTACTGACAGACTTGATGAAGTGAAAGCGGCAATTGAGAATAGCGGATTTGAAATTAAAGATGTAGAAATTGAAAATGATTGGGCGGTTATTATAAGCAATTAATAATTGATAATGTATAATTGATAATGAAGGAGAGAATTTCGAGAAACGAAATTCCAATTAGAATAATGCATAAATTTTTTGTAAATTATACTGATATTGAAGGCTGTAAAATCCATATTTACGAAGATGCAGGTCATATTTCGCGTGTTTTGCGTTTGCAAACCGGTGATAAAATTCTAGTTTTCGACGGGAATGGTATGGAATATGATTGCATTCTTGACACGGTTGGCAAAGCTGAATGTGTTGCGGCAATCATTGAAAAACGACCATGCAGAGGTGAACCGAAAGTTAAAGTAATATTATTTCAAGCTGTTCCTAAGTCGGGCAAAATGGAACTTATTATCCAAAAGTGCGTTGAACTTGGGATTTCGGAAATTTATCCGGTAATTACGAAATATACTGTTGTAAAATTTGCGAACGAAAAGGATAAATCCGCGAAAACTGAACGGTGGCAAAAGGTTGCAACAGAAGCGGCGAAACAGTGCGGACGCGGAATAGTTCCGACCGTTCATTTGCCTATTGAGTTCAACAAAGCGATTGAAACGGCAAAAAATTTGGATTTGACAATTATGCCGTATGAAATATTTAGCGGAAAAAAGGATTTGCAAAATGCTTTGTCGAATAATAATTGGGGAAATATTGGAATTTTTATTGGTTCCGAAGGCGGATTTGATGAAGCTGAGGCAGAATTTGCGGAATCAAACGGTGTTAAATTAGTGGGATTGGGAGAGCGGATTTTGCGAACTGAAACCGCTGCAATTGCTGTTACAACAATTGTAATGTACGAAAATAATGAAATGTGAGATATATAGAATGTAGGCAGATGGCTGTGGATTTTGCGAGCAAAATCTTACGCCCCTGCACTTTTCGGCTACGACTTTGCATAAATCAGCAAAGTCAAGTCTCAAATGGAGGAACTAAAAATGGCAAAGAATATTGCTGAAAACAAGAACAAACAAGAGGTAAAACGGCAAAAAGCTGCGGCGCGGGAGCGTTTAACAAACTGGTATATGATTAATATGACGTGGGCTTTTGCCGCTGTTATTGTGTTACATCAGGTTGTGCTTCGAGCTTATACTACTGTGTTTGGTGTATGGGCTCCGCATTCGTTAGTTACAAACCTTGTTTTGTGGGGAATTACTGCATTACTTGCGATTGGAGCGGTAGCATGGTTTTATCTTTGGCAAAAAAGCGGAAAAATTAAAGACAAACTTCTTTTAGGCTCAATATTTGCAGGAATTTTGACTATTGTTATGCTTCTTTTCAGTTTTGCGCCGCAAATTGGCGCGATGATTTGGGGTAGTGTATTTGGAGCTGCACCGATTATGAATGTGATGATGTTAAATTTCGGTATATTGTTTGCGCTTAGCGGTATTACATTATTCTTCTTTTGGATTAAAAGCGGAAAAGAAAAAAGCAGATTTTTCAGTTACTCAATATTTTTGTGGGCAACAGCTTTGGCGTCGCTTATTTTAAGCTTTCACGCGCAGGTTAGAAATCTCACTTTGGCTATGGGAATTACGGTATTAAGCGGAAATGCTATTCAAAGAATAATTTATGGATTTATGATCGGAATTGGAATTTGGTTAGTTATCGCTCTTGTTATTTATATGATTAAAAATAGAAAAATTGGTTAATTTTCCAAAAATCCTAAAATTTCACTCTTTTTTTACAAATGAATAATTTTCTAAAACAGATACATACTATAACTGAAAAATTATTTAAACATGATAAAGGAGAGTTGGAATATTTATGGATACTTTAGCGCTTGTATTAGTTATCATTGGAGCTATAAACTTAGGAAGTGTCGGACTTTTCGGCGTTGACATAGTGGGCAGCCTACTGGGCGGGACGCACGGTATGCTTGGTCGAATAGTCTTTACGTTAATCGGTCTTGCGGGGCTTTGGGCGATTACGTTGTTGTTTAGAGACAGAGTTCCAAACCACGCGCACCATGGTAATCACAGAGACTAGTTTTTTAGAAATTTTAAAAGCCGCGATTTTAAAATCGCGGCTTTTTTCATTTTTTCAAAAAATAAATGCAACCTTTTAGATAGTTGTTTAGTATTACTTATGAAAGGGGGTTTTACAAATGCAGGGAAAATCGTGTCGCGCGGACGATTTTATTGACAATGTTTTAGCGAAATATTCAAATTTAGTGTTTCGCATTGCATATTCTCAAACGAAAAATAAAGCAGATGCCGAAGATTTGTTCCAGACAGTTTTTATGCGTTTAATGCAAAGCAACACCGAATTTGAAAATGAGCAACATCTTAAAGCTTGGCTAATAAAAGCAACGGTAAATTGTAGTAAAACTTTGCTTACATCTGCTTGGTTCAGGCGAACGATTGGCTTTGATTCCGACATTGCAACCGAAATGGTTGATGTTAGCGATGTGTATGACACCGTTTTACGGTTACCCGCCAAATATCGAATGGTGATTCATTTGCACTATTATGAGGATATGTCAATCGCCGATATGGCAAATGCTTTGGGAAGAAATGAAAATACGGTAAAATCTCAATTACATCGAGCAAGGGAAATTTTAAAAGTCAAATTGACAGGAGGTAGTGTTTATGTTTAAAGAAATCTATAAACAAGATAACGAGCAAATTAATCCGAGCATAGACCTAATAAATTCAACAAGAAGGGAAATGAAAAATATGAAACAAGAAAAATCGGCATCAAAAAGAAAATTTGTTACGAGAAGTGTAGTGTCATTCGCAACAGTGGCAGCTGTGTTGTGTGTTATGATATTCGGCGGGAATATTTTGCCGTTTAACGGCGGGAGCGGCGATGTTCCGGGGCAAACGTCAAATAATTCATTTGTTTTACAAGCATTTGCGATGGAACAACAAAACGGAACTTTGGTTCCGGGAAGTGAATTAGAAATTACTGACGGTCGAATTGCGGTCGAATTTGATGATAGGCTTGAATCTTCACATCTTGGCGTACAAGGTATTTTTACTAATGACGATTTTATAGGCGGCGATTTATTAGGGTTGATTATATCAACCGGACTTGGCATTCGGTTGGGTGGCGAAAATATTGTGAGTGCAACTCTTACTACCGACCAAGGCTTTTTCCAAGTTATAAGAACAGATAACCGTACTTATTGGTATATAGATCGCGTTGACGGAATATTTGAATTGAATGATGCTAACTTGTCGAGTCTGTTGATTTGGGGATATGAGTATAAGCATGATGCGCCGATTCCGATTGGAACGCGTGAGGCAGGAATGACAACGCGTGCAGTGACCAATCCGAATGACAGAATTACCGCTACTTCGGATAAATTGCCCGAAAGTGTTATATTTACTGCAATTGTAACCTTTGAAGATGGCGAAGAACAAGTGAAATCAATTACATTTAATCCGCGTGATGTTTGGGAAGCTGTGGGTATTCAAATAGAAAATCTGCCGCCGCCCACACAAAATCCCGACGGAACTTGGGGATAAAATTAAAGCTCGCGCAAAGCGCGAGCTTTTTCCTATCTATTCTATCTATACCTGTCTATATCGTCCAAACCAATTCCGGCGTGCAAAGAAATGTTCAAACCGTTTGCGACAACGGCGGCAACTTCCGCAACGCTTTCATCTACATCTTTCGGCGCGACAATCATATCGCCGACAAGCGGTGAAATAACCTTTTTTATCATTTCATATCTGTCTTCACGCTTAATGGAATCAATAAATTCAAATCCCGCGCGAGTTTCGAATCCGCTGTTTTCCAAATCATCTCGCAAAAGTGAGAGAACCAACTCAATACTATCGTCCGCAATTGTCGCTGCGTCAACAACCGTCGGAACTCCTACTGCGATTACCGGAACGCCAAGCGTTTTTTGGTTTAGGGGAATTCTTTTGTTTCCGATTCCCGAACCGGGTGTAATTCCTGTGTCTGCAATTTGAATTGTGGTGTTAATCCTTTCGATATTTCGGGCGCAAAGAGCATCAATTGCAATCACCATCGCAGGTTTTACTCGTTCCACAAGTCCGGTTGTGATCTCGCTTGTTTCAACGCCGGTAAGTCCAAGAACGCCCGGTGAAATAGCACAAACCGGACGAACACCGTCCTGCACCTCTTCCGGCATATGCTCTAAAAGATGGCGAGTAATCATAACTTCTTCAACTACTTTGGGCCCTAATGAATCGGCTGTGATGTTCCAGTTTCCAAGCCCGACAATCAAAACGGTATCATCCGGTTTGAGGTGAATAATCTTTTCGAATTCTCTTGCGACTGCACGGCAAATTGATTCGTAAATCTTTTGTTCGTTCCCCATATGGCGCGGGATTTCAAGAGTTACGTAGTTTCCTTTATCTTTTCCAAGCATATCCGATGCTTCATCGGTTTCAACCCGAACCCGGGTAATCTTTATACTATCTTCAACAACTTCATCCTCCACCCGAATGCCGGGAATATCTTCGTTCACCGATGATGAATTAATAAGTATATCGTGCGCCTCAATTGCTAAATCCGTTCTGGAATTGTACATTTCATTAGACCTCCATTTGAGACTTGGCTTTCGTATTTTGAAAGCCATAGCCGAAAAGTGCAGGGGCGTAAGGTTTTGCTTCGCAAAATCCACAGCCATCTGCCTATATAGAAATCTTTTCCAAACTAGCGGATTTTTATTCATATATCTATTACCTCATGATTTAATTAAGGAGTAGCGTTAAAAAAAAGAGCTTGATATTCAAATTAGTTTATGATAATATGCTTTTAAGGAGGGGAACTTAATGTACAAATTTAATAATGCCAAAAAAGAAATATCATTCGGAAACTACAACAAACCAATGCCATGGATGAACTATTTTTCCAACGGAACATTTCACACAATGATGTCACAAGCAGGCGGAGGTGTTGCGTTCTACAAGTCACCGCAAATCTGGCGGTTGAATCATTATAAATTTTTTCATATTCCAACTGACAGAAGCGGATTTTATACTTACATTAAGGACGGTGATTCGATTTGGTGTCCCACTTCGGAGCCGTGTAAAAACAAACCTGATAGTTGGACGGGCACGCACGGAATGGGATATTCTTGCTTTGAAGCTAAAAAAGATGGTGTTGCGGCAACTACGACTTACTTTGTGGGTGAATATGAAAATTGTTTGATTTGGAATTTAAAATTGACATCAAAAACCGATAAGAAGTTAAAAATTTTCCCATTTGTTGAGCTGGGAATGATGGAATATATGCGCGAAGTTTCGTGGCAATGTTATAACAAACATCAAATGTCGTGTTATAACTTGGACGATATTTTGGTATTTAAATACGGCGTGGAAATGCAGCCGCGCCCTGACGAAACTCCGCTTGCTTATTTTGCGACAGATGCGAAAATCTCCAATTTCGATTGCGATCGTGACGAATTTATCGGAAGCTATCGAAGTGAAGAGAACCCGCAAAACGTTGAAAATGGCAAATGTACGAACAGTACAATGCTTGGCGGCGACCCATGTTTTGCGCTTGAGATTGAAGTTGACATTAAAGCCGGCGAAGAAAAAACCATAAACATTTTTCTTGGAACTGCAATGACCGAAGCAGACATTAAAAAATCGGTTGAACATTGCAGACAACCTGATTTTGTTGATAAATCGTTTGCGAAACTTGATGAAAAATGGAATGAGTATCTTGGCAAATTTCAATGCGAAATTCCTGACAAAGATGCAGAAACGATGGTGAATATTTGGAATCCGTATCAAACTGAGCGGAATTTCCAATTTTCGCGAAATATCAGTTATTACGCAACGGGGACTTTTCGCGGAGTTGGATTCCGTGATACGTCGCAGGATATTTTATCCATGATTCCGTTTGATTTGGACAGGGCAAAAGATAAAGTTCGCTTGCTTTTGACACAGCAATACAACGATGGGCATACAAATCATTACTTCTTCCCGACCGAAGGTTATGAGCCTCTACATAGAATTCACTCGGACAATCATTTGTGGATTATTTCAACGGTTTATTCCATCGTTATGGAAGAAGGATTACTTGATTTTCTTGATGAAAAAGTTTCATTCTTCGATGGCGGAGAGGGAACAATTTGGGAACATCTTAAAAAGTCGATTGAATTTACATATGCGAATATCGGTTCCAATGGAATTCCGTTGATGTTGCATTCGGATTGGAATGATATGCTTTACAAAGTTTGCCGCGAGGGGAAAGGAACTAGTGTAAAAATTGCGTTCCAGTTAGGGTATACGCTTCGCCAAATGGCTGAAATGGCTGATTTGCGCGGCGAAACGAACGATTATTCCGCGAAGTATGACGCGATGAAAAAGGTTGTAAACGATGTTGCGTGGGACGGTGAATGGTTTACGCGCGGCACAATGGATGACGGACGTTTTATCGGTTCAAAAGCAGAGCCGCAGGCAAAAATTTGGCTTAACGCGCAATCGTGGGCGGTTCTCAGCGGAATGGCGGATAGCGACCGCGCGATTCAAGCTATGGATAACGCGAAAAAACATCTTGATACCGAGCTTGGATTGAAGTTAATTGATCCTGCCATGGGCGCGGATTATCCGTCTGCAAAAGATCCGCTGACACACTATCACAAGGGTTGCGGAGAAAATGCGTCAATCTTTTGTCACGCGAATGGTTGGGCGATTATCGCCGAATGTATGTTGAATCGTCCTGAAAATGCATGGAAGTATTATCAGCAGTTGTTGCCAATGGTTGCGCAGGCAAAGGCAGGTGAATGGCGGTACAAAGCCGAGCCGTATATCTATTGCTCCAATATTTTTGGCCCTGAAAGTGATAGATTTGGTTTAGCAAATGTTTCATGGCTTACCGGAACGGCGAGTTGGATGTATGTTGCAGTTACGCAGCATATTTTAGGAATTCAGCCGGAGTGGGACGGATTGAAAATTAATCCGTGCCTGCCGAAAGAGTGGAACGAAGTTAAAATTACACGGGAATTTAGAGGGTGCAAGTATAATATTACCATTAAGAACGGCGGAAAAACTACTGTTATTCCGCACGTTGAGGGACGCAAAGAGTTTAATGTTGTGGTGTAGAGAATATGCAATCTAAATTTCAAATGGAGGGATACAAATGTTTAACGGTTTAGGTATGAATTTAGGCAATTTATCAAGAATGTCGAACGCAAAAACGCGTTCAATCTCACCTGAAAATTTTACCGGTGAAAAAGGTAAAGGCGGAATGGCGACTGAGGGAACGGGGAAATGTCATGCGGAATGGCTTGGCGTTCAAAAATGGAAAGTTTCACCAAGCGTTGAAGTTAAACCGGGGGAAACGTTCACTGTTGCGGATATTGAAGGTGAAGGCGCGATTCAGCATATATGGATGACGCCTACGGCGAATTGGAGATATTCTATTTTAAGATTTTATTGGGACGATAGCGAAATTCCATCGGTGGAATGTCCGATTGGTGACTTTTTTGCGTATCCTTTTTTACCGCAAGGACGACAATTTTTCGGAATAAATTCTTTGGCTGTTTGTGTAAATCCAAACTCGGGGTTAAATTGTTACTGGGAAATGCCGTTTAGAAAACGTTGCCGAATTACATTGGAAAATATAGGGTTTGAACCAATGGTTCTTTACTATCAAGTTGATTATACTTTGACAGATGTTCCTGATGACGCGGGATATTTTCATGCTCAATTCAGACGCACGAATCCGTTGCCGTATAAAGAAGACTATGTTATCGTTGACAACATTCAAGGGAAAGGTCAATATATCGGAACTCAAATGCTTTGGGGCGTAAATAATAACGGTTGGTGGGGCGAAGGGGAAATTAAAATCTTTATGGACGGCGACAAAGAGTTTCCGACAATTTGCGGAACCGGAACCGAAGATTATTTTTGCGGTTCATATAATTTTGATACAGGCGGACAATATGAAGATTTTAACACTCCCTACGCAGGGTTTCAAATGCTTTCAAAAGGCGATGGATATTACAACGCTCAACAACGATTTAATATGTATAGATGGCATGTGATGGATCCGATTAGGTTTGAAAGTGATTTAAAAATTACAATGCAAGCGTTAGGATGGTGGCAAAAAGGTTATATGCCTTTGAAAGATGATATTTCATCTGTTGCTTATTGGTATCAGGACAAACCTGCGAAAAATTTTCCCAAATTGCCGGCTAGCGAATTTTTAGCTATTTAAAAAGAGAGAAAATTTGTTGTAAAAACCTAAAATAACAGCATTATGTATAAAAAATGAGGATACTTGTCAAGTTTGTGAACAAAATATCAATAAAATGCTATTTCAAATATTGATTATGTTGTGATATAATTTAATTGTAATATTCTCAATTGTGTACTTAGAGAGGAGAATGAATATTGAAAAAACTATTTTCAATTTCAATAGTGATGTTAATTATAATTAACTTACTTGCTACAACAGTTGTTGCTGCGGGAACGTTGAACGTAACGTTGAGCGGACGTGATGTTTCTGTTGTCTTTTCCGGTGCTGAAAACGGGTCTGTAGTTACATTTACAGTTGTTGCGCCGAGCGATACGTTGCCTGCCGGGCCGTTTGTTTTGAACAGAGAAATGACCGTTGTGGGCGGCAGCGTTGAGTTTTCTTTCACATTGCCGGCGGCAGCTCCGTCAGGAACATATACCATTCGAGCGTTTAACAACAGAGTTTTACACGAGGTAACATTTGAATTTGATAATCCGGAGTTTCTTGCCGCGATAAATAGTGCGAGCAATTCAACCGAAGTTTTAGCGGCGATTGAAAACTTCGGCGATACTATCGGACTTGATATATCAACTTTTATGCTTATGAATCGTGCTTACAGAATAAGAGTTGCGGAACGAGTACTTAGTGACCGCGGAACGCCGTTTGCTAATAATGCCTCGGCAACTCAATCTTTTGATGTTGCGTTTGCGTTGGTAAGTGTGCATTATTCAAACGCGTCTGAAAGCGGAACTTTTGCGTTACCGGAAGTTCTTCGTCGGAATGCAAGTGTTTTGGGCGTTAATATAGATGCTGTAAATAGTGATTATATGAGATTGACGGTTGCCATGAGGGCTACTTTCCGTGAACGCTTGGCAGGAAGGGCGTTTCTTACGATTGATGCTTTCCGAGTAGCGTTTGACGATCAAATTCTTGTAGCGTTTTTCCGTGCGGCTTCTTGGCCCGGAATACAAACATATAACACATTTGACGCGGCGGTGCGTTTGAATTTTGACAGAGGTTCAGCATTCCAAGCATTGACGGATAGGAGTGTTCCGTATAGAGCGATTGTAAGCGGAAGAAATAACATAAACGAGAGACGCGATATAGAAAATTTGTGGAATAATTCGTTGACAGATTCGCCGCCGTCCGGTTCGGGTGGTTCAGGTGGCGGAGGCTCAAGCGGAGGAGGATTCGGAGGGCCGCCGCCCAATATGACGATTGTTGGTGATCCGCCGGAACAGCCCGGGGCGCAACCTATTCCACCGGATTATGAACCGTATGTGTTCACCGATTTAGCGGAGGCTTCGTGGGCTATTGATTATATTACCGAACTTTATGAGCTTGGGATTGTAAACGGAATTGGTGACGGACTGTTCGCGCCGAATGCGCAAGTTACTCGTGAGCAATTTTTGAGAATGACAGTATTGGCGTTTGGGTTTGATTTAACCGATGGAGAAACTCAATTTTCTGATGTTGACCCCAATGCATGGTATGCTCGTTACATCAAAACTGCGGTAGAAATGGGTATAACAAACGGAATTTCCGAAACTGAATTTGGAGTTGGACTAAATATAAGCCGCCAAGATTTAATTGTCATGGCTTATCGCGCTCTTTTGGCGGACGGTGCGGAGTTTGATGAGGCGGCTGAACTGACTTTTTATGATAGCTATATGGTTGCCGGTTACGCCGTTGAAGCATTGAGCGTTATGGTTGAAGCCGGAATTATAAGCGGAATGGGAGATAATCAACTTGCGCCGACTGCAAATGCAACCCGCGCGCAAGCTGCCAGAATAATTGCTCTTGCTATGTGGCTGTAATAGTTGGGTGTGAAAGGGGGATAGGTCGGTTGATATGAAGAAAATTCTTGGATTATGTTTAGTATTTATATTCGTATTGCTTGCCTTTCCGTTTCCTGTGAACATGGCCGTGGCGGCAAATAATGTTGAAATACATTCACATCTTCGATCTTTGGAAATTACTCCCGATTTGAGAAATAGGTTGCAATTTGATGTTGAAAATACAGGCACATTTAGCAGATATGTTAATTTTGAACTTATTACAAAAGATAGCAATGGGTACGAACATTCGTTCGGAAGAATTCAAACGGTTTTACGTCCTGGTGTTAAAAGAACTATTTCTTTTACCGGAAACAATGTTGCATATGGCACTATAATTATGAGAGTGTCGCCTGCGGAAACGCAAAGAAACTTTTTTGTGTGTGTTAACAGCGGTAATAATTTAAACCCCGGGACTTATGAATTGCCGTTTGAAACAATTGAACAAGCTCAACGTGCAGTCAGACAGTTGAAAAGTTCACAAGGTCTTCCTTTTGGCGGAGTTACCGTTTATTTGAGAGAAGGACATTACAGAATAGAAAATCAACTGAGATTTGATGAATTTGATTCGGGCTGGGATGATTCACCGATTATATTTTCGGCTTGGAATCGTGAACGTGTGGAAATAAAGGGCTCGACAACAATTCCAACGAACGCGTTTGTAAATGCGGGATTCGGCTATCCTCGCGATAAGGTAATGCGAGTTAATTTGAGGGCATTGGGAATTACGGGTTCGCTTGGTGGAGTTGAACGTTCAAACTCCTGGATAGTAAGGGATGAGGAAGAACGATTTTTCCCGTCATCAACAATGTTATATGTCAACGCTGAACCTCAAACAATTGCGCGTTATCCAAGTGAAGGATATTTGTTAACAGGAGCAGTTATTGACCAAAACCCTAATTATCGCCTTGTTTCTACATTTGAACACAACTTGGGCTTTAATCCGAATGTTGAGTGGGCAGGAGATAATAACATTTGGGTTCGCGGATTTTTCCGTCATGATTGGTTTGAAGATACAGTTGGCGTAACTTTTCCCAATGCGGAACATGTGCGAATAAACGAACACGTTGCATTCGGAATTCTGCCGAATCGAGAGTTTTACTTCTATAATATATTAAGTGAACTTACTAGACCCGGAGAATTTTATGTTGATACAGCCGGCGGATTTCTCTATTTTTACCCGAACGGAAATATCAACGAAATGAACATTGAACTTGCACTGTTTGATCGTCCGTTGATATATCTTAATAACGCGAGAAATATAAGGTTTAAAGGATTTGAAATAAAATGTTCGCGCAACACAGGGATAGTAATAAGGGACAGTGAAAATATTATTATTGAAGGTTCGACATTTTATGGACTTGGCGGTCAAGCGGTCAGAATTATCAGCGGCCAAAATAACGGCGTTTTGAGCAGTGATATTTTCAATATCGGGCGCGGCGGTGTTCGTATGGAAGGTGGTTGCAGGATAACGCTTACTCCGGCAGGACATTTTGTTGAAAACAGTGATATATGGGATTTTTGTTTAGAAAGCGCGACGTATACGCCCGCGATATTTATGTTTTACGGAGTTGGGCATATTGCGCGGCACAATAGGATACACAGCGGTCCTCATGTCGGAATTACTTTTGCCGGGAATCACCACATAATTGAATATAATGAATTTTTTAACTTAGTTAATAACAGTGGTGACGCCGGGGCGATTTATGCAGGGCGCGACTGGACGCACGCGGGTAACATTATCAGAAACAATTTTTTCCATGATATTCAAGGACGAAGTTTTTGGGCACAAAATTTAGGACGTTATCGTCAAGACGCACATGCGATTTATATGGACGATATGGCATCCGGCAACTATATTTACGGCAATATATTTTATGATGTATTTTCGGCGGTATTTTTGCATGGAAGCCGAAATACAACGGTTAATGATAATATAGTTATCAATTCACCGCGCGGAATTTGGCTTAGCAATATTTTAAGTTTTAACACGTATGCTTTCAGGGAGGATCCGCATTATCTTATTTGGAATTTTAGAAGGATATTTACATTCGGGGAGTATGACAGAGATGATCCTAATCCAATCGTGACTCCTGTAAACCAAGCGTGGAACAGATTTGGCAGTATTAATGCTAATGTTCAAATTCCGGAAGAAATTTTGCCGCCTGAGGGAATTGCGTTTTTTGAAAGTTTACCGCTTTTCAGACGGATGGATATGATTCCGTGGGATCAGGCGAACTTCCCGAAATATAACATAATCACAAGAAATACTATGTATAACTCGGGAACGTATGATATTCAAAACATAAATAGCGGGCGGTATTACGGTCGGCTTTATCTTCAAGACAGACCCGGAAACAATGCGAATGCAAACAATCTTGGAGGAAATCCTACAACCGGCGATACTGTAAATGTATCACGGCCGGCGTCTGCCGGTGGCGGACCAGGAGTAATATGGAATGCAACTCGGGGAATATCGTTGGCGCGTGAAAGCGGATGGTTTCAAGGCAACACTTGGTACTCAATCAGAGAGCGACAACCGGCGCTGCACTTCGGAATGCATCCCATAGTTGACGAAGGAAATGAATGGAATGTGGTAGAGTCTCACGAAATACCGAATTATGAAATGGTTAGAGGATGGGTTACCAATCGAGGAATAGGATTATATAGAGATATGTGGAGGAGGGAAATTTGATGACAAGGAAGCTGATAACACTTTTAATAGTGGTAGCGTTATTTATTTCTACGTTTGGCGGGCTTATTTCATATGCAGAAGAATATATCGGGATGCAAATATATGTTTCGCCTACCGGAAACGACGCTTCTTCAGGAACTGCTCAATCACCCTTGCGAACATTACAGGGTGCTCGGTCAAGAGTGAGCTCGCTTCGAAGAAGTTATTCGGGAAATATAACAGTAAACTTTATGGAAGGATCTTATCAATTCACAGAAGCGGTGTATTTTGGACCGCACGATGGCGGAATTGGCGATCAAACCATTACGTATAGAGCACTTCCGGGAGCTGATGTTACTTTTACGGGCGGACAACAAATCCCCGGCGATGCTTTTACCCGTATTACAAATCCGCATATTTTAGATAGGCTTTACCCTCATGTTAGAAACAGGGTTCTTCAAGTAAACTTGCGGCGTCTTGGAATTACAGAATACGGTATTGTTCAACGTGCGAATCCGTGGACAAGAGAAATGCCGGGAACAACGGCGCTTTTTGTTGATGGATTTATGCAAACCCTTGCGCGTTGGCCTAACAACGATTTTGCGTTGACCGGAGCGGTTGAAACATCGGCGCGAGTAGAAGGTTACGTTGGAGGAGTATTTCATTATACCGAAAATATTCCTGACCGTTGGAGATATGCTAACGAAATTTGGTTGCATGGCTTCTGGATGTGGGATTGGTATGATGACTCACTTAGAGTTGAGCATCTTGATATTGAAAACCGTAGATTTTATTTAGAACAAACAACGGTTTTCGGCATTGCGCGCGGAAAACGTTATTTTGCTTTCAATTTGCTTGAAGAAATTGATATTCCCGGAGAGTGGTATCTAGATAGGGTTACGGGGATTTTATATTTCTATCCTCCGTATGATTTAACAAACGCGGATGTTCAGCTTGCAACTCTTGATCAACATTTTATCAGAATGAATAATACGCGAAACATAATAGTTGAAGGAATCACTTTTGAAAATAGCCGTGCAACAGGAATGCTTATTGAACACAGTGAAAATATACTTGTTCGAGATAGCACGTTCCGTAATCTTGGCGGTCAGGCGATTTTCGTTAGAGGCGGATACAACAACGGAATTGTGGGAAGTAATTTTCATGATTTAGGAAAAGGCGCTATTCATCTTTATGCAGGTTGTTGGGAAACTTTATCTCCCGCTAACCACTTTGTTGAAAATTGTTACTTCACACGATTCGCTTTGACTATTCAAACATACGCGCCTGCTGTTGCGGTGGACGGTGTTGGGTTTAGAATCGCTAACAATGTTATGCACAATGCGCCGCATAGTGCAGTTACATCGGCTGCGGCAGATGTTCTGATGGAAAATAACGAAGTCTTTGATGTTTGTCGAACGACTCATGACGCAGGCGCGTTTTACACAGGGCGTGACTGGACTCGTCAAGGCAACGTTATTCGTAATAACTTTTTCCATAATATATATGGAATTGACGGACAAGGGGCACACGTTATCTACCTTGATGACGCAGAAAGCGGATACACGATTTATCAAAATACTTTTATAAATATATACACTCCGATATTTAACCACGGCGGTCATGATATGCACTTTCATAACAACACCGTCATAAATGGAATAAATTCAATTACGGTTATAAGGCTTTCGCAATCGCGAGATAACATAGTCAACTCGGCGGACGGTTTCTTCCTTATGGATAACTATCGTTCACGACCGGTTAATAATGAATACTGGATGGCAAGGTGGCCGCATTTGGCAAATCTTATGAATGAACCGTTTGAGTTGCCTTTGCGAAATGTAATTTACAACAATTTGACGTATAATTCACCGGATGTGGCAATCCACTATACGGCGTACCCGACAGGGCATTTTGAGCGTAATTATACATTTAACAGCGAAGAGCATAACGTTCCTTTCGCTGATCCTGAAAATTGGGACTTCCGTTTGACGGAAGAAATTCCTGAACTTCCCGGATTTTTGTCTACTGATATGGATGTAATTGGCTTGATGGTAAACGAAGATAGAAGCAGCTTGCCTGAACCATCTGAATTTAGACTTATTTATCCTTATCACGGAGCAAGAAACGTTGTAGGTAACAGATTGAACTTGATATGGCAGCCTGTGTTCCGCGCTACACGATACAGAGTTACCGTTTCGACTGATAGGAATTTCCGAAGAGTTGTTCAACAGTTTTACACTT
>Ga0123355_10008189_pt1 | contig 15789 bp, 11 predicted proteins | sample TergutEmb28metaG_3_FD_89872 | JGI IMG/M metagenome (GOLD analysis project Ga0123355, IMG submission 89872) | Embiratermes neotenicus P1 segment gut microbial communities from Petit-Saut dam, French Guiana - Emb289 P1 | ecosystem: Host-associated > Arthropoda: Insects > Digestive system > Gut ... | reverse complement strand
TAACGATATCTTGTGATGCATATCTCAGTTCATGATTTATTAAGGTACTCTTCTATTGAGTAAAATGAGTAAGTGTGTAAAAAGTTATTTAGAGCAATTTTGAATTTTCTCTGGTTATCAGCATGTTAAGAAGTAAGATTAATAAAATACAACAGAATTGTACTACTGTTACAATACAATTCATTACTCTCCAATCCACGGTATTTCACATTAGTGACAGTGACTTGGTCATACAGTCTGCACACACCTGTACACTCACATGACACAACAAGAGATCACAAAAGAAAATTTGTACCAGATGAGGTATGTATAAACAGGAATTCCATTTATTGCAAATCCATTTATTGCAAAATATCGTAGTCATAATTCAATACAATCTGGCATTTCTCCTTGTATTACTAATGGAATTTATGATGATTAATAGATATTCTGTTTTCTATCTGGAAAGAGTGTGCTCAGACAATTGAGCTACACTTATCATGCTGATTGAGATTTAGTGACATCACAGATTAACTTGTTATCAAAATGCTGAATAGCTCTAATCAAAATAATGTAAAGATACATATGTCAAACTTCAGCCTGCTGCTCTCAGAGGCAAACTTGTGCCATGTTGTAGACTGAAGCAGCTGTAAAACAGTTAATGAATCCTTTGATTCACAGGATGCTTTTCTACCTGTTAGGGTGAAATGCAGTGAGGTTTATGTACACTTCCAACAATAAAATTTTGTACACCTTATAAAACAACATATGACAGGGGTCTAAAGAACAGCATGCTGAGGAGAACAGCGGATCTAAGAGGAAGAGACACAAAGATGAAGCAAATAAAATTACAGATTGTTACACCTTTTACTCTCCACATAATATAAAAACAGGATCATATAAGTAGAAAAAGAGTGGTGGTGCATGCAGAATACAAGTGGGATATGAAAAATGTATGAGGGTCAAGTGGAAACTAAGAATACTTAATACTTGCTTAGTCAGAAACATTTTATTCAAAATAACTTTTCTCCCAAGAAAACATAACAATGTCCTCCTTATTCATCACAGACACCCTGAAGGTTCAGGCACATATCACTACATGTTATGAATGAATGCACACTTTCAGCAGAGAATTCTGAGCTTTGTGAACAGAACGACTGAGACATCTTCTGGCATTTCTGCATCACAGTGACCATGAACATGCTTCTTTAGAGGGCCACAAAGATGAAAGTCACTTGATGCCAAGGCCCCACAAAGCCTGACAGATGGCAGCCTTGTTGCTGCGTTTTGGATGGGAGTGTCTCATACAACAACCATACAACCCTGTCTTGGCACCAAGTAACTTTCACTTTTACAGTCCTCTGAAGATGCATCTTAGTGCTCACAGAGTCAAAAATGGTCTAAAGTGTAACATACAGTGGTTCCATTCACAATGCCCAGAATTATATGCTGAAAGCATACATTCACTGATAACACATTGTGACAATTGCCTGAACCTTCAAGGGTGACTATATGTAAGAGCAGGCCAGTATTCTATATTAACTCTAGAAATGTTCTTTTGAACATAAAGTTACTAAATAAGCAAATATTCAGTATGCACCCTTACTTTATGATTGACCTATGCACATACAATTTTAGCTGAAAAGCCTTAAGGGAGATGCAGACATAAATGGCAGTAAATACATATGGTATGAAGAGGTGGCTGGATTTATCAAGCTCAGGACATGGTCCAGTGGTAGACTCTGGCAAACATAGTGATAAACCTTTGGGTTCCACTAGAGGCAGGGAATTTCTTGATCACATTAGTGACAATCACCTTTTCACGCAGGATTCTGCTCCACAGTGTCAGTTAAAATTGGTACATGTACAGCAAGTCATTTGACTCATTATTCAGTCATTACCTGTATCACACAATTCTGCATTCGGAGAAGTGCTACAATGGTTTTCAGAGTTCTCTTTGAAAATTTCCCACAATTCTCATAATTAAGTGTGGAAGACCCCTACGTTTTCTCTTCTTCAGTTAATTTCCCAAAAAATTGTATCAGGATACTTTTAACACATGAGCTGGTATTTATTTCTTCACAAAACACAGGACCTGTGCTTTTGAAAGCACCCACAGACAGCACTTCTAAGGTCATGTAAAGGAAACTTTATAATCTTCATAGGGATTTTTGTAACACCAATACATTATCTTGGATGGTTGCGTTTCTACTTTATGTAAACACCACCCCCAGCCAAAAAAACAGAAGTTTTCATATTTTCTTTTGTCCAGCATTGTTGATAGGAATTATTTCAGATAACTTTTGAGTACATTTTATCTGTAATGAATACTTTACAAAAATATTGCAAATGAAAGCTATGTTCAATTGAATCACCTGCATGACTTATCAAACACCACAAGATTTGGATACTAGTAAAATAAAGTACCTTAGCTACAGGTACATGACAAACAAAACGGAATACTGTAAGAATAAATGTATGAGAAATGTATGGTCAATAACATTTGCAAAAATTACTATAGAAGTGAAGGGGATCAGACGAATATACAGACTGGGTGAAAAAGGTGCCTACAGGAGACATTATACAGCATGATTAAAAAAGATGGATACAATTTCGTACACCTTTATTTCCTGAACTATATAAGGTATGTGAATGATCTACATAACATTTGAAAGAAGAGGTCCTAAATTTTCAAATATCATCACTAGAGCACTCATCTAGCGCATAGCCATGCAGCAGCATCAGTTGAGAGCAAAATGGCTACTACGCAGCGCAAGATTTTTTGCATTCATGAGTTCATTAAAACTGAGTTGGCGACTGATGTGCAACGTGCGTTTCATCTTCGTTTCAACATTCAACCTCCAGCAAGGAAGAGCATTTGTCGCTGGAATCACCAATTTGGGCAAATAGGCTGTCTGTATAAAGGCAAAAGCTCCAGCCGACCATGTGTATCAGAGGAGAACGTGAGACAAATTCAAGAGGGGTATGAGCATAGCCCATGCAGGTCAACCTGTAGTGTGAGCAGAGAACTTGGAATACTGCAACCAACTGTCTGCCGTGTGTTGAGCCGCCATTTACTCTTCAATTGAGTCCATCTCTTTGAATCACCCTGTATATTAACTAACGTGCTAGGTGTAAAAAAAAGAAATAAAGACACTGGGGAGGGTATTTTTAAGCTGGTGCAGATGTCCATTTGCGTAACTTTTAAAAAATGAAGGATACATTTACAGCAAAAGTTTGACTTACCCCTGTGAGATACCTGTACTGAGAAGCATCACCCAACTCCAGTTTTCCCTTCTCTTCATGTGACAAACCAGCCAGTATACAGTAGAAGATGTGGTAATTACGCTCATCAGCACTTTGGGACACAATTCGAGACTTCTCCAGCAAGTACTGTTCAATCTTAGCACCTTCTATTACACCGTGATGATTGAAATGAATGTCTATATATTTGCCAAACCTGGATGAATTGTCATTTCGGATGGTCTTGGCATTTCCAAATGCTATGGATGTAACAGAATCAAAAATCAGATTTTCAAGCTTGGTACAATAAATTTGAAAGGACAAAGGAATTGTTTACACTTCATGTATACCCTTAATGAAGACATGCTATTTAAAGAACACAGGAAATTACATAGGAAATATTGTCACATGCAGTTCTCAGGGTATTGTGAAAGTAGTAAAGATAAAGAGACTTGACAAACATGCAGCTCAGATGTGAAAAACAATTGATGTTTAAAGAATTTTGATAAGGAACCCAAATGAAAACTAATTTCTACAAAGACAAAGATGGAGATGGAAAGTTAATATGACAACTGATCTTAGAGAAATAAGTCATGAAAATGTGAAATGGATTTAAGTCGCTTCTGAGAGGATCAACTAAATGGAATTTGTTTCCAATATTAATTCTTTGAATCTTAATCCCATTGCTGGTGAGCTAATTAAATATGATGGTTTCTAAATTTATGGCTGGAAAGACTGGAGGAATCTAACAATATTAAAACATTCAAATATTATAAATACACATTTCATTCAGTTTGGTTATACACTAGTTTTTCAATGCTATGTTAACTACTGATGTTACACAATGCCATAATAAATATGATAATAGGTATACTGTAACTCAGAGAGATGTCTGATGGCCTATTTTAAAGTTCTACCTTCTAGGATTGGGTTGGCTTCCAGAATTTGCTGTTCAATCCAAGAATGTTTTCCACTTATAGCTGCTAAGTACTGTAGAATTAGCTTTGTGCTTTCTGTCTTTCCTGCACCACTCTCACCACTGCAGACAGAAAATAATTTGTTACTCACTACAAAAGTGCGTATGACTACTACATAAAATTAGCCTACTGACAATGAGCTATTCCTTACAAATTATGATAAATTCGTATAATGACAATCCTCGTTATAATTAATTTTAATGATGATTGTTCATCTTATGATCCCTGTCTCATCCCAAATAAATAGGAATTTTGTCATACTCCAGCACATTTAAAATTCCAAAAATTCTCTCTAAAGCTTATTTTCTAACAACATATTAATGTAACAATTAATTTAAAGGTCAAGAATTTTCACAAAAATATTTTACTTGCTAACGGGAAACAGTTTTTCTGCACTTTGCCTGCCAACTGGCCCTGTCACTGTAAGAACTGTCATTCATCTGCCTCCAGATAGCATGTTCAACAAGCAAGTAGCTAACTCCTCACAATGAAGTTCACATGTTGATAGGGCATGGATAGACTAGCAATTTGGCATCCTTTACATTCAGAAACACAACACTAACCCATGTAGTCATGTTGTGCTAATGGCCAATAGTGATACACTATATTCCTCCGAACAGATGATCATTATGAAATTACTTGTAAGAGGTACAAAAGATGCTGCACGGGAGAAAGTTTTGGAGAATTAATCTGATGAGACAGTCTGATCTGTGGGTTGAAGTGAGCTTGATGAAGATGGAGTAGTAGGAGATGATAACAACAATACAACAGAAGTCTAGAAAAATGTGATGAAGACCACAACACCCTTGAAATTCTGGTGCCCTCAATTTTCAACTGAATGTCTTGGTGATGTATGCACACAAAAGGTGCCCCATGTGAACAAAGTTCTCCTCTTCTTCATGGAAGTAATAAAACAGCTGACACCATTAAACAGTATAACCAACATTCAAACACTTGATTGTATACAAAATGTGCATCTGTTAAGCTACAACATTAAACATGAGCCACAATAACAGGGATACAATGAAAGATTATTAACCCAAACTTGAACAGTTCTCTGCATCATTTTACAGTAAAACGAGGAACCCAATCAGATGGTTCATATACTGAAACTTACACCTGCACATTTCTGAAACAATACGAATTGACTAGACAAGGCTCACAAGAACTATGACAGACTCTGGCAGATTAGATCTCTTCAATGAGTGATGTCTGTGCAAAATATTACAGTTCATTTAAATGTCCACTTACAGATAACGATATTGTGCTTCTTGAATGCAACTCTATATTTTACAGCAACACAATCTTAAAAACCTACAGACGAATTGGCACATGTTTACCAACTGTGCAACAGGATTGCGTGACAGCATACTTCGGAAGGGTCAACAATATGCAGAGCATATGGTGACAGCTACAAATTTTATACTTACCAATGAAAGAAAAGCAGGGATATGACATAAAAACTATGTGGACAATTTTGTATCCCAGGTTTATTTGATGAACTAGACACACCAGTACTGACTGATTTCATATTACAATTTTTTACTTTTATAGTTGTTGATCTTTGACACTGTTCATACCAGAGTAGCATGCCAACTACTGGATCACTAGGGCAACCCCAGACAGTTTGTTGTTGTTGTTGTTGTTGTTGTAAATCTTCTTATGCCACACATCCATTTCCTTCCTCTTTCTCAGTACAGGAAGCAATACACACTCATATCTAGGCTTTGTTGGCTGACAACCTGGTCTGTAATTTTAAAAATACTGACCCTCTCAGTCTATGAGTGACCCAGTTCTCTTCTTCAAGGACAATTTCTGAGTTTTCTTCAGTTACACATTATGGTCCTCAAACAATATACACATGGTAACAGCTTGTCCTTCTCACAACTTACCTTATAACTATACATTGGTCTTGAGCATAGCGTTTCATGTGTGTGTAACTATTGTCACCAATTGCAAAAATGTGAGGTGGCAGCTCTCCAATTTTTCTGTCTTTATACAGTTTTATTTGTTCTGCTGTGTAGATTGGTAGAATTTGATATGGATTTACAGCTACAAGTATTGAACCAGTGTATGTCTGAAAGAGATAAGAGCATCACCAGCATAACAACTAAATTACAGCAGATATCATTTCTTCTCACTGTGTTTACACATTAAGTTGAATGTAAAATATATGTTCAGTTGTGACAAGAATTATGCTTTCAAGCAGTTTTAAATTATCAACAAAAAGTATGCAGTCATACTGCTGACAGAGGTTTCAGTAAAAAATTATTTTCAGCTAAGCAGTTCGAAATGAATGGACTGGACTGTGCAATCACCATTCAACTGGTGTTGTACATATGCCATGTGTCTACATACAACATAATTTATTATGCTTGTCAGGCTACACATTTCATGGCAGAGCAAAGAACTCAATCCATATAGTGACTAGCCTATGACTTGAATGCCAAGGAATAATTTGTGAAATTCTGGTAGAGGCAGAAAATCATTTGCACCACTTCCAGACCTACCCAACCTCCTAATGTGTACCTTGGACTTTTTCATCAGGGAAAAATTGGAGCTATACCTTGACTTCCCCATAATTTCATCTCACCTTAGACAATGCAATCCAAGGGGGTCATCATAAGACCATAATACATGCATTTTTCTAACAAACTACCAATTACAGTGAAATATAGATAGAATATCTTTTACATGTGCGTGTCAATACAATAAGTACAATATTTATAATGTTACTCCATTTGTTTCTATCAATGCGCATTTGGTCACAACAAATATACTGCTACACTACATTAGCATGCCCATACAAAAAATGTTGTACTGTGGTTTATTGAAAAGCAGTTTGGGCATTGCCAATATTCTACAAATGATGTTATAAACAGACTTCTTGTTTTTCCCACTTGGGATTTCCCCCATATTCCAGCAATTATCAAGGTGGCGCTAGTGTGGGTTTTCCTCCAGCAATGTACAGCCCCATATGGGTGTTGCCCATATCCTAGCAAGACTATAAGTTGGAGTCTTACCCAAGTTGGTTATCCCTGTATTGTTAACAATGGCAATGGTTAGGATTTGCCCTGAGAATTCTATTTTCCCCAATCACATTCCTCAAAATTAGTTTTTTGGAAACTTGTGTGTAATTTTCAAAACACTTCAATGCAACAATTTCTCCAGGCTTTCCTTTTCTGATACAACCAACTCTTGTGCTTATGCTTTCCCACACCATGATTAGTTTCCAAGATACAGAGCATGATAGATGGACAGACACCATAAATTATGTGTACATTTGTAAACTACCATTCTGTTCATATCTACCAAATTTAACCTTGTTGTGGCCCCCACATTTGGATAAATTTGAATTGTCTTTACTTCCTTTAGTTTCCACTTTTAACATTTCATTGTCATCTGTCAACTAGTTATCAATATGACATTTTTTCTGGACACAAACACTGGAGTGCCAAGAACTAATTAAAACATTACTTTGTATAACTCTTTCTCCTTCATGTGAGCATAATTGTTTGAACAAGGTCCCTTTTTGTTCTAAACATTTCAGACACATAAGCATGTTATCTTAAACAAACACAATGTAACTGTGTGAATTAAAATGTGTTCACTTACATAAATAAGGTTCTCATTATAACGAATTAGTAGATTTCGAAGAATGCCAGCCTCATGGAGGTCTCCCAGTGATATCATGTCTTCCACTCCTTGCACTGAGGTGGCATGCATTGCCTTGATGCGCCTCTCTGGTGTGAGCCATTGTTCCTGTAAAAATAAAAATTGCAGGGCAAATACTTCATGCGACTCATTCCATTGTACTAATTCTATAAAGAACCAATAAATATCCATCACACACAAAATGTATTTATTATAGGGAATCAAACAGCTACATGTTTCAGCTTGTAACACACAAATCACAGGCTGTACAAGATTTATACAACAGTATAATGTACAGGAAGGCATGTAATATTATCCCAGAATAATATTACATGTATTGTTGAACAATATACCTTCTTACAAAACTTTTACAGTTTGATTATGGCTTTGTTAAAAGCTGAAACATGTTGGTTCTGTATAAAGAATATATGTTGTGTCTGATAGATATTTATTAGTTCTTTAAGTAATTCAGAGAAAGAATAAATGAACAGGGAAATAAAACAGCACTCCTGCAGCAGTTCACAGGTTTCACATTACGAGTAAAACATAAAAAAAGCTGAGTACACTTGGTAATATAAATAAATTACATGACAGATGTAACACTATTATTACAGTTTGATTAAAACACATAAAAAGACACGGTCCATTAAAATCCTGAAACAGCCCCAGAGATGTGTTTCAGAATTGTTACACCAACATAAACATAACACACATTTCAGAACAACTTATTCAACTGACAACTCTGAGCTCACCCATAAATCCAAAAGTCTCTTTTGAAGGGTGCCCTTTTTCCATATTTCCTACTTACTTTTCCATCATCATCTTTGACTTGAATACGTCGCCCTTCTGCAGATATTACACGTGCCCCAATAGCCACATCAAATTCACGGCCAGATACAGGTTCAATCCAAATGTAGTCTCCCTGCAACGTATGAGACAAGATTTTACAAAAAATAATTGTCCTGTTTTTTCATTTTTTTACTTTTATATAAGTGAATAATCAAGTACCTAGGCCCAGACTCATGCGTTTTTCAGAACATAGTGAAACAACTGTCCAATGTCCAATGTATTTTAAATTTGAAAATGACTCCTCCATGAACAACTTTTTTGCCACAATTATTTGCCACAGAATGCCTGACAGCTGATATGCGGCTAATAATATTATTACAGTCTTTTGAGGATCTGATTATCTTTGGCCCCATGAATGACCCAAGCAGCAACTTAATACCACAACTCTGGTCTTATTATCCTACCCACAATGCAAAGATAATAAGAATATATATAGATATGTATGTATATAAAATTTGAGGTTATGTACCATGAGAGGGCACTATATCTTACATCCAACACAGTGCTTTACTCGAAGAAGAAGAAGAACAAGAGGAATAATATCCTTTATTACATAATTTTGAGATTTTACTTATCATACAAATTGTATTGTTATATGAACCTTTGTACATATTATCATACACAATAACACTTGTAAAAAGGGGCCTCTTTTCTCATTAATTATCTTCCTTATATAAAACTTTGTACTGACATACCTGAAGATGGTCTTAGTATAGACTGAAACATGTAGTATACATGTAAAAGCATTAAGTGATTGTACACAATTTAAATTGTGTCACACTGAACATACAAACGCTGCCATTAAATGGCACAATGAGATGGTATCCATAAAGACTGTATAATCCTTATTTTCACTTTGTACAACCTGATGGTTCTGAGAAACACCATGTGGGAAACAATGGCTTTAAACTACAGAGTGCTAATGAAGCATACTGTCAACTTCAGTGAAATAGAGGCTGTTTTTTAAAATGTCACATACGAAATGACCTAGACTAAATTACACTGGACACAAAACATATACAATCAAAGCAAAACCTATTCAGTTTAAAGCCACCGTCCATTTCAACTGCTTTCACAGTAACTGGTCCAAAAATTTCTCAAGTACATCCCTCAAATTAACCAACATACCCAAAACAATTTATTTTCGGTAATCTTCAGAGGTTACAAATTGTAGTCCAAAAATTCTAAACGAAGTAAAGGCAGAATAGAAACTGATGATTGAAATCTTTAGGATGTGACGCTGTTTGTTCAGTATGTAGTTCCAATGTCTCAAAGGTGAGCAGTTCCTGACATTTTGCAGATGAGTAGCACAATATGCTCCTTCATAACACTGGGAACTATACACCCACCAACACGGTGTCACGTGCCAAAAGACTTTAATTTTCAGCACCACTTCTACACAATCCTCAAATCTTATGGAATAAAAGTTCATACACACAGCCTTCTAAGTCATTCAGTGAAAAGAACAGTGAATGCACAAGCACGTCATATCAGTGGTTGGTTTTGGGTATGTTTGCCCCTTACCTCTATAAAAGATAAGCAAAAAGATCATGTTCCTGTGAATACAGACCCTTGTAACAATAACCATAGCTCACAGCATTCAGGCAGTGTTGGATGTAAGCAACCACTCTGACCCTTCCTGCAAAACAAGGAAACCTCTTCAGCACCCATGCCACAATTTATGGCCCATGAAATGTGTTCCTATTTAAAGTGTATTTTTGCACACACTACAAACACTTTATCCCAAGAAATGTTATGTGAATCAAAATGGAGGTCAAGTGACACCATTTTAAAAGTATTACCGGTAAATTAAAACTTGTATCTGACTTTGACAATGGGAAGTATGTTTAAAACCTTTAATCTGAAGGTGGAGTCACAGAGGTCCTCTGAAACAGTCAACCACCAACATCTTACACAGTTTCATCACCCAGAAAACCACAATATAAGTTTAAACTTTATGACTGGTGCTGTAAAAATTTTCATGTTCCTTTCAGTATAATATCCTGTGTATATAGGGTATAAAATTAATATTTCAAGAAACAGTGAAGAAATATGTACAGTGCCAAATTTCCCTAAAAATATGTATTTCAGTGTGTGAGAATATTTCTTGAAAACAAAAGGCATGTACCATAAGAAAGAAATTCAGATCAAATGTTATATTGTGCAAAATCACAATCAATAATGCCATTTAAATGAAAAATGAAATCCTCACTGAAAGAGAAAATACATATCAAAAACAAAAGGCAGGGAAAATTGATAGAAAACTAACACCAGCACTGAGCGACAGAACACTCAGGACATAAATTACTACATGAATCCCAGTTTCTAAATCCTATCATAACCCTCACTACCTTTTTTCTGTATCTTAAAAATTGTAATATTCTGTGATGAAATCGCCCAGAATATTATTCCATAATGCAAGATTGAGTGGAAAAGGGAATGGTAAATCATTTCCAATGCAGACCCAGACATATGTGGTTAGCAGTTCTAATTATATTAGAAGCAGTGCTCGATTTTTTTGTGAGTAGTTGAATGTTCTTACTCCAAGAATTATGCCAAGAAATTTAGTGTGTGAGATATTAGTGATTAATTTATCTTTATAACCAATATTTAAATCAAATGTTTTATTTCTCATTGTTGTATTATGTGCAAAATGAGACTTGTTAAAATTTAAATAAAGTAGGTTTACTCTAAACCATTCATTTAAAATTTCTAAAACTTTTTGGACATTATTATTATTATTATTATTGAAATCTATAAAATTACTATGTGCAACTAAAATGCTGGTGTCATCCACAAATACTATAGGTATTGATTTATAATTTTTAGTCTTAGGAAGATCGTTTATATGAGAAAAAGCAAAGGTCCTAAAACAAAACCTTATGGTACACCATGTAATACTTCAAACATGCCTCTTTATCATTATATTGTGCTGTTCTTTGATACATATTTTCCAGATATGATTTATAAACTGCATAATCACTACAATTTATTTCATAAAATTTCAATTTAGCCAATAATATATTACGATTAATGCTTCTTCTAGATCACAAAATATTCTTCATACTATTAACTTATTATTAATAGCATTAAGGATTTCAATTGTTAATTTATAAGTAGCACTGTCTGTCTTTAATTTTGTTCTAAATCTATGTTGTTCAGTTCTTAATATGTTATGTTTCGTCAAATGCCTCAAAATTCTTGATGGCATTACCTTCTCAAGAGTTTATGAAGAGGTGGTTAAAAGTGATACTGGCCTGTAGTTAGACACATCATATTTGTTACCATTTTTATATTAGGTTTTATAAAAGCAAACTTCATCCTATCAGAAAAAAAAAATACTGCATAAATAAGTTTATTGGACATATAATTTAAAAGTGACCTTATATATGGAGAGCTTATATTTAGAATCCTAGTAGATTTCATCATATCCAGAAGACCTTTTTCCTTGTGCAAATTGCATTGCTCGCCCAATTTCGATAATGTGGTATCCCGATTCACTTTGAAGTTTATCTACTACTGCATACCGATTTATAATTGTAGGTATCGGTTGAGGCTGTTGAACTTTCATCCCCCCCCCCCATTTGTTGGTAAATACTAAATTCCATCTTTTAGAATTATTTTCCACCAGTATGAAATCCAAATGATGGTTCACATTATCTTCATCTGTAATTACAATGTTTTGCTGGAACATGGACTTTACATCTTCCTGAAGTAACTGTATGATTTTCTTTGCTGTTATTAGTTCTTAAAGAGTCACATTTAGTTCTTGTTTAAGTTTATGACAACATTTTCTCTCCTTTTCTTTATTTGTGTTATTTATTTCACTAATTTCAGAAGATGAAAAAAAACTGGTCAGTCTTCATGTCAGTCATAATTGAAGGTATATGTGTCGAATTGAACATATTACCAGACACACATATAATGTATACACAAAAGGAATTGGTGTGGGTCAGGCAGTACTACAGTCCATAAATAAGAATTGTTCATCCTTACTATACCACCACCACTACCACCACCGCTGCTGCTGCTGTACCCAATTTAGACGTGTTTGATTTGTAAAATTGCGAAAAGCGACTTTGCTTCATCATGTCTAGCCATCTGTCCACATGGATCAACTTGGCTTCCACTGGATGGATTTTCATGAAATTTGATATTTTGAGAATTTTTCTAACATTTGTCAAGAAAATTCAAGTTTCATCAAAATCAGACAAGAATAACATGTACTTTACATGAAGACCAATATACATTTTTTATCACATCTCGGTCAGTTCTTCGTAGAATGAGAAATGTTTCAGACAATGTTGTAGATAAAACAAAAACACACATTTTATGCTCCACACCTTTTTATTCGAAAACTGTTCTGTTTATGAGACAATGTGGAAAAATATAGTAGAGATGGGCATGTCACAGATGACATTATGGCACATGTGAATTTCACGCTGAATACCTTACACTACAAACACACGCTCTCGGAATATTTAATACTTCTACTGCAATAATGGTTGCACAAACACGCCTCAATGTTACGTTATGTGTATGCTGTCTGTCTTGTATTTGCTTTCTGGACTCTTCCCTTTTCCTAAAATGTTTATTAAACATATATGGGATGTATGTGTGTGCATGTAAAATATTCAATGCTCTAGTTTTTTATCTGCTGGCTTGAAAAGTAACACAGACACTGTAGGACTGCAAGTGTTACCGATATTATGCAAAGATTACACTCTTCTTGGATGTGACACCATGGATTCCCACACAATAAACGTACTAAATTTGGTGAGTTGACAAAGAGAGAGTTGCAGAAATGTGTCCATTAACTTTGTCACGCTGCCCGTCTGCCCTCGTGCAACAACCTTAGAACCGCGAGAGTGACGTGTGTGAAACTTGATATTTGGGTCGTTTGACTAAAGAACTGTGGACTCGTTACAATGTTTCTTAAAACCGGACAAAAATGACGGACACTTTATGTAACGACCTACACGCGTTTCTGGACGCAACTCGATCGTAATTCGATACATACAACCTCGAAATTTTGAGACTGAAAAATGTTTCCAACATAAATTGCACAGATGGGAAATACAATTTTACGTCCAATGCACATTTTCCGTAAGCCTCAAGTTTTAGGTACACTTTAATTAAGCAAACTGCAGCGAAGGCGCCAGAATTATTACGCTCTGCGTACGTTTGCTGACCCCTTTATTTGAACAGCCTTAATGAGTGCATGTCAAAATCCGAAGTTATATGTAAACAGTTAATGCAGTGGTAATATTTAACAGTCGTAATTAATCGAAAGAAATATAACGTAAAACTGTATGATTAGCTTATGTTTCCTTCTGACGTAACCACACAGGCCTAGATTGAAAAAATGTGAAGCAACGTAAGCGGCATACATCACTCCCAAAACTATATTTTCCTGACGTATTCGACCATTTGACAACGAATACCAGGTGACTATCCTGGAGGTAAAACGGCCTGGGTGTGGCGTTGACCACCCACCCCAATCTAGCGCCATCTGGGCCTTCATGGCCTGTTCTAGGGTGAATTTTACTTTCTTATTCGAATATCTGAAAGGTACTGTACAAACTACCAACTATATAGCACGCTATATACTCCTACCCATGAGTACTTGCATATGATATAAAATTGCTTTTGGTAACAAGATGAATGAGGGACTTTACTTACTTTATTTTAATTTATTATTAGCTGCGCCAGTGTCGGGTATTTTCTGTCTACCATTTATATACAAATATACAGGGTTATTCGAAATGACTGTCGGGGTTTTTACAACTTGTCATACACAATACACTGGAGATAGGATTATATGCATTTTTTTTATTTAATAGAACAACACTCCAAGTTTCTGTTACATATCTTGCAGGTGCTCTATACGTGCACCCTTTGTATCCCGGAACTGAAGGTACGAATCAGAAGCGCCATCGAAACCATCACCGCTGACATGCTACAAACATTTTAAGCTCATGGTTCCGTGCATCGTAATTCAATGTGAATAAATATCCAATAGATGCAACAGTATGCAGATATTTATTTACTGCAAAGCTACTCTACATGTTTCGGGTGTCACAGCACCCATCTTCAGGAGTATTAAAAACTGTACCCGCAGCCTCCGGTACAGGTCATACTACTTGTACCGCTACTCCCCTCCAACGTGGTCTGATCGGGACTGGTTAGTCCTGAAGATGGGTGCTGTGACACCCGAAACATGTAGAGTAGCTTTGCAGTAAATAAATATCTGCATAGTGTTGCATCTGTTGGATTTTTATTCACATTGATGCTACAAACAGTTTGGAACAAACTCGATTATCGTGTTGATGTTTGTAGAATCACAACGGGTGCACATATAGAGCACCTGTAAGGTATGTAACAAAAACTTGTAGTGTTGTTCTATTAAATTAAAAAAACACATATGCTCCTATCTCAAGTGTATTGTGTATGACAAGTTGTTAAAACCCTGACAATCATTTCGAATAACCCTGTATAGTATGTTTTCGAAATCTAGTTTTGAAATTATTACCACTGTCATGCCCCGTCCTCTGCCTCACCTTATACGAGCCCATGGTAGCTAAAGGAAGTAGGTCACGTGTGTACGTATGTCCGCGTTTCAGAACTCGACAATTGTGCCCGGAACTTTCCATCGGATGATATAGCCTACTGTTTGTCGGCTTACCAGAATACGAGAATGAATCCGCAAATTCAGTAGCCACAAATGGAGAATGGTGAAATTCACTGCATTGAATCAGAGTTATGGATACGCACTTCAGTGCAATCCACAACAGGACTTCGTAAAATAGGATGCTGTGAACGCGAGTGGCATGTTACAAGTTTCGCCGTACAGTCAGTACATGCAAGACACAAGGAACCCACACCATCAATACCCCCAAAGGTATAGAGATGCCTTTTCGAAATTGGGTAAATCTTCAAGCGTCAACAATGTAAAATAAATGTCAGCATGTAAAATAAATCTCCAAAAAAAAAGTGTAATAAACATGGGGATTAGGCTGTATAATAAGTTGCCAAAATATATACAACAGGAAGAAAGATACAAATCGTACAAAAGGAAAATGAAAGG
>Ga0123355_10008188_pt1 | contig 15789 bp, 15 predicted proteins | sample TergutEmb28metaG_3_FD_89872 | JGI IMG/M metagenome (GOLD analysis project Ga0123355, IMG submission 89872) | Embiratermes neotenicus P1 segment gut microbial communities from Petit-Saut dam, French Guiana - Emb289 P1 | ecosystem: Host-associated > Arthropoda: Insects > Digestive system > Gut ... | reverse complement strand
TACGCATTTAATTGCTTGGCTTTTTAAAAGAAGAAGAATTAAAAATGGCTTAAAAGAAAAACAAAAAAAGATAACCACTGCTACTTTTGTGGCTGTGATTATTGTTGGCATTTTTATGACTTTTTTGTTTGGAGTTTTAAGTGCTATTTTAGACGAACTCTTTTTTGGGCAATCTGGCACAGGACGTTTTTGGGAATTTGTATTTTGGCGATATGTTGCCGGCACTTGGTTTTTTGTAGTGCATATAGTATCTAATGCAGTTGTGTTACCCTTACTGGTGCCAAAACTAACAGGAACTTTAAACAGAATTACCAATCAATATCCTCGATAGGTTTTGGGTAAAGATTTATTTCCAGCTTTTCTATTTTACCGTTTTTCATAAATAGGATTTTATCCGCCATGTCTTTAATCGCGGAATTATGGGTAACTAGAATTATGGTTTGAGGAATAGTTTCTACGATTATATCGGTTGTTTTGTGTTTGATAAACAAGCCCATGTGAGATTGGGTAATTGTTTCACCTTTTGTCACTAGCGGACGGACGCCGTCCGCCTCTACAATATCTTCTATCACAATTTTGCCCAACAGTCTTTTATATTCCGCCAATAATTTTTTGGGCTTTTGCTTTAAATCAAAATGATACACTCTAGTCCTTGTACGGCTAATATCGTGCAGTAATTTTAAAATCTTTTTGCCTGTTTCATAATCTAATGCGCCCGTCGGCTCATCGCAAAGTATAAGCGCAGAGTTTTTGGCAACGCTGCGGGCAATAGACACCCTTTGCTGTTCGCCGCCGCTTAATTGTGCCGGGAAATTTTTGACCCTATCACAAAGCCCGACTTGTTCCATAACATCTATGGGCTTTAATGGATTTTTAGAAATCTCAACGCTTAACTCAACATTTTCTAATGCCGTTAAATTTGGCATAAGGTTGTAAAACTGAAACACAAAGCCGACATCGCTACGGCGGTATTCGGTTAGCTGCCTTGCGTTAAACTTTGCGATATTGCGCTGACCTATCAAAATTTCGCCGGATGTGGGGCTATCCATTCCGCCAAGCAAATTTAATAGTGAGGTTTTGCCGCTGCCGCTAGGACCTACTACAACCACAAACTCGCCTTGCTTAATTTCAAAATTTACGCCTGCCAGCGCATGAATTTCTTGACCGCCTATCTTGTAGGTCTTTTTTACATCTTTACATTTTATTGTGGGCATTTTTTTCAATATATAATGCTGAATGCATAATTATTGTTTTTTATGGTAAGTTTAAAAAACTACTTATCATTATAACAAAAAACGTGCGGTAATCAAAGCAATTAACGCACGTTTTTTTATTTAACAAATCTACTAGTAATAAAAAGTTTTAAGCAGAACTGCGGGCAGAAACAATTTCACGCAGGGCGGCACGAGAAAGATAAGTATCCTTAGCATCGGTATCGTCTTTGCGTACAACCTCTTCATAATGCTGCAACACATCTTTCATTTCTTTAATGCGTCCGGCATGAAGAGCATTTATAACCTGTTGAATATGCTTAGCCTGCGGGTGATACGCACCGGGGAAAAACATCTCTACATCCGCTACAACCTCGGGCATAGCTTGATAGGCTTTTGCAATACTATTTTGTAAATCGACAGTATCACTGCATTGCACTATTTTACGCTTAACCCGACGTCTTTGTACCGCCCTAATGGGAATAACAAAAAGAAGAGTAAGACCGGCTATTACAATACCCAATATTGCCGCAGAGCTTACAATAATAGGAATTAGTCCTACAAAATGAAATAAAACCTGCCACCATGTGTATTCGCTTGCAAGCCAAAAGACATTCAATAGCATCATTGCAGCCGTGAGTATAACGCCGAAAAAGAATGCTCCGCCTGCCGCTGCAAGCTGTCTGGTTCTGGAAGCCAATTTTTTCTTGTATTTGCCTAGTGCTACTTCGCCGCTGGCTAGCTTTGCAGAACTTCCTTCTATACCGGAAAGAAACTCATGAATTACGCTCAGCTTTTGAGCAAGCGCTGATTTTTTTTGTGCCATAAATTAAGTACCTCCTGCCGTTTTATAACGACATTCAAGAATATATAGTATATACATTGTAAACATATATAATTCGCTTGTCAACACTTTTAAAGATTAGAAACACATTAAAAACTCATTAGAAAAACAAAGTAACTACTTAAGTACCTTTACAAAATAGGTCGCCACACCACCGTCACCAAAATTTAAAGGTTGATGCGGTAAACTGACGAAACATAAAGTGTGGTAATTCCGCCGATTGTTGTAAGCGAAAACGCAGAAAAAGCAACAACATAAATCGCAACTGCGCCTTGGACATGTTGGGCGCTGTAAGTTATGTTTGGTGTTAATTGAACAATACCTTCAAAAGATGAGCCCCACTGTCCCCGATAAAAGAATAGACGATAACCGCTTGCACCAAAAACTGGACTCCATGATATTGTTCTATTTTCTATATCATGTACAACATTTCGGGGCGCCGCAATTGACATAAGACGGATACGGGATTGGCTTGTAGTTAGGCTTTGTTCAGAATGCCTAAAAAAATCAAATACACCATCACTTCCGTTGATTGATACGGTTGCAATGCCGGAGCCTCCTGCTTGTATGCGAAAATCTAATATAGTATCGTCAAGGTTAGACGGCGGATTCCAATCATTAAGCCGGGTATGCACATCCATAAGAGATAACGATCTTTGATTACGCGTGAATGATGTGCGCCTTGCGGTACCTTCCCCTATAGAAATCCAGTAAGCAGTTCCATTAGGCGCAGTAGAATCCCATACAATATTATTTCCTTGGATTCTAACATTTGTCGGCGCATCAGTAATAAAATGGTTTAACTGAACATTTAAGGTTTGGTCTGCCGTAGCCGGCGTTTCAACATAAATTCTATATATGTTGCCGCCAAGAGGAGTTACACGCGGATTGTAGGCGGTTACTGCTATAGAAAAGTTTGATGTATGCGGCTCCGCACTTTGGCTTGCAAAATGCGAAACGCCTAACAATGTTGCGTCGTCATTGTTAAATATGATTCCGCTTCCGTTTTCACGAAAAACCCTAGGGAAATGACCGCCTTGGTTTGTCCATCTGATAATATAATTATCAAAATGCACATTGGTCGGGTTTTGAACCTTGCCGACATCAAGAGTCGGAGTATCAGTAGTAAATTGTGACGGCAAATAAAGTTGATATACTCCGTCAGTTGATATCACACTTGGAGTTGTCCAAAGCTCGGTTCTAATGGCGATGTTTAAAACTGACGGAGTATTTATCTGATTTTCAAGCCTTCTACGCAGATCACTAAATGACATTGAGCTGCTTACCGCCCAGTCATGCGCAAGCTGTTCTCCTGTATTATTATCAGAAAAAGTAAGATTATATGATAAAGCCATGCCTTTTGGATTGTTAATATCCCAAGTTAAGACGGCATCCCGCCCGTTGTTTGCTTCTAAATTTTGAATTTGGACTTTCATTGGGGCGTCAAGACTTGTCAAACGAACAGAACGGGTAATAGAGTTACTTAGTTCTCCGTTGTTTTTTAAACCCTGTATTGTAAAGGTATGGACTACATCCAGCTCAAAATCATCAAGGTAAAGAACTCCGTATCGCGATGTAAATACTTGACCGTCTTGGGTTGTAAATATGAAATGCTGCGCCGGGCCTTTACGACTGACAATCATACGCCAAACTTGGTCTCTGTTTTGAATGTCGCCAGGGTTTCGTGTATAAAGGCTAAAGGATGCACCGGTTATTTCAAGACTTGAGTGCCGCATTGTGCTATCGCACCCAGACAAAAATATAATAGGCAAAAAAAGCATTGCAAACACTAAAATAATTTTAATTGTATTTTTAAGTTTCATATGTATAGTATAAGTATTTACTAAGGAAATGTACAGCAATTTTATTAGACTAGTTTTACAATCTAGTGAGGCTAGATATTTAGATGGTTAATCTAAACAAAAGAAGAATGCCACATTATATAGGCATCGTCACCATCGTCATAAAAGCCTTCTTCCGTTTTCTCTATTTTAAAACCCAATGATTCATATAATTTTAGCGCAGGATTATTAATGCTTACTTCTAGTTTTGTTCTATCAACTCCTAATTTTTTTGCCTTATCTATCATTTTAAGCATCAACGCTTTACCTATGCCTTGCCGCCTAAAATCCTTTTTGACTACTATATTAGCTATTTTGCAATAATCAGGGATTAATATTTCTGGGTTGCTGATAAGTGTATTATGGTACATCCCGCAATAACCGACTAATTCATCGCCCCAATAGGCAATAAAAAAATATCCGTATGGGTCGTTTATTGTTTCATTCAACCAGTTTATTACATGCCCCTCTGAGTCATTATCTGAATTATTAAGGTGCATGGCATAGACTATTTCTATATCGTCTGCTGTCATTTTTTTTATTGTTAAATTTTCATTCATATTTATTCCAGTAGGGGCGACACATTTTTATGCGTAATATTATTTCAATATTAAATTTATTTTATTATCTACGCTAGCTATTAACGAGAATTCCTCACCTTCGAAAAATATTTCTTTTTCATTCTTTGGAAACCTTGTCTTAATGTTAACTTTTTTATTATTTAAATCCAAATATTCATATTCAATAATCACTACGGGGATATTGTTTACCGGTGCAGCGCCACTTCTTATGCTGCCTCCATGTCTGTAAAACCCAACACCTTGCTGCACATTAATTGCTGTAGCTTTTATTATATTAGAATCCTTTAGCAATTTTTTAATCTTTATTTTATATATAATCTTAATTATATATAAAACTACAACTACTACTAGTGCAGTTACAGCTATAGCTAAACATAAATAAAAAACCAGCATTCCGTCCGGATGGTCGTTAAAATACCCCAATGTTATACCTAGATACAAAAAACCTGCTACTATAGGAAGCATTATTATAGATGCAATAATAGCAATAAAAAATGTACCGGCTCCAAGCGGCATAAATAGCCCTGTAAGTGGCTGGCTTTTTGAAGATGGCACTCCTTGCACTATTTTAAGCACCGCATATATCTTTTTATTCATAACTACGACTCCTACGCTAAACATCTTTTTAAGACTTTAGCATAATGTTTAATTTATCGTCATGGCTTGCCATAATAACGAGTTCTTTATCTACAAAAAAATAGCTTGCCTCCTTTAACGGAAAAAAAACACTTACCCGCGCAGTTTTATCATGCGCGCTTTGATACTCGTATATAACATTTAAAACAATTGGACCGCCGCTGCTTCTAGTTGTCGGACTGTATTTTGTTCTTTGATATGCATCTATAACCTTTGCCTTAATTTTTGTGCCGCTATGCAATAATTGTCTAACTTTACCGGCAAAACGAATTCTAACAATCAGCACTATTACCACAATGAGTATGCCGGCAATACCCACAATCAACCCTGGGATAATTATAAAATTTCTATAATCTTGATTAGACCTAAAACCAAATTCTATTACATAATATAATGCCGCTCCTGCCAAAGGCAGCAGTGTTAATACAAGGATTATGGGAAGCGCAAAAGCTGCTCTTCCAAAACGCCTTGTTTCGCCTTTTGACGGTCTGTCGCGTGTCATAATATTATTATAAAGAGACTTTGCAGGAGTGTCTCCGCTAGTTAACGGCATTGACGAAAATCCTGATTTTTGCACTGCTATTGCTGCGTAGATATTATTTTTTGTCATAACTATTAATATAAACTCTATATAAAAAAGGTGGCTTAGCCACTTAACTCGCTAAAGGCACGGCTTTTTTGGTCATAATAGAACATTAGCCTTGTAAGGCGATAATTCCTATGACATCAAAAAAGCATATTTGTCTAGTATTAATGAATAATGTCGGTGTTTACTATAAGTATTTATTACTTGCTATACCCCAAGTCGTCCATGTAGCTCTGCCTATTGCGCCAGTTAGAACGCACCTTTACAAACAGCTCTAGGTAGACTTTTTTTTCTAAAAGTTTTTCTATATCGGCACGTGCGCTTGAGCCGATTTGCTTTAGCTGTGCGCCGCCCTCGCCTATTACAATTAGCTTGTGAGTGTCTTTTTCGCACACTATGTCGGCGGTGATACGGGCTAAACCTTTTTCGTCAGTCATAGTTTGAATCATAACACCAATACCGTGAGGAATTGCGTCTTGCAAATAAAGCAGAGCCTTTTCTCTAATAATTTCTTCTACTAAAAATCTAACGGGGCGGTCTGTAACCTCGTCATCGGGGTAATAAAAAACGCCTTCTTCTAGTTCGCTAATTAAAAATTCTTTTAGCTTTTGCACATTCTCTTTTGTTTTAGCCGATATTGGCACAATCTCTTTAATGGCACTGCGACCCTCTGCCTGTTGCATAAGGGGCGAGAGCTTATTTAAAATAGGATACACTCCGTCAAAACCTACTAAGTCGATTTTATTTAATGCTACATACACCCTAAACTTTTTATCTAAAAACCCCTCTAACATATTAAGGGTTGCACCGGTTATAGGCTTAGAAGCGTCTAGCACCACCAGCACGACATCAGAGTCTTTTGCCGCGCTGGAGATTGCTTTTTTCATATACTTACCTAGCTCTGTTTTAGGCTCGTGAATCCCCGGCGTATCTATAAACACCATTTGGTAATTATCCTCGGTTAAAATACCTAAAATCCTATCGCGCGTGGTTTGCGGTTTAGGGGTAACAATGCATACCTTTTGCCCGATTAGTGCATTTAACAGGCTGGATTTGCCGACATTTGGTTTACCGACAATGGATATAAAACCCGATTTAGTATTTTGTGAATTTTGATTATTGTTTTGCATTTTGTAAAATACTCTCCTCTAATTTTCGCATGATTTTTTTATCATTATCGCACTCGTGGTCGTAACCCAATAAGTGCAACAAACCATGTACAAGTAGATATTCCGTTTCTCGTTTAATGTCGTGACCAAACTCTCTAGCTTGGGCAATGGCTTTCTCTTGGCAAATTACAACGCTGCCTAAAAAAACTCCATTCTCGTTACAAAAATCCAACCGGTAATTATCTTTAGTAAAAGCTAATTTGGGGTCAGCCAAAAAACCAAAACTCAAAACATCAGTTACGCTATCTTTGCCTCTAGTGTTTTTATTTAGCTCTTGAATTTCGTTAGGCTTAGCAAAAACTAACTCAGCATAAGCCTCGCCTTTTAAACTTAGCAGTCTATATGCCGCCTCGCAAATTTTTTCAAATTGCTTATTATTGTTTTCATCTAGACACTTTAACATTATAAATTATGCAATGTAAACGTAAACGTTGTTCCCTCTTCTACAACGCTTTCAACTTCTAGTGTACCGCCTAACGCATCAGCAATACTTTTAGCAATAGTAAGCCCGAGTCCCGTACCGCCTGTCTCGCGTCCTCGCGCTCTGTCGCACCTAAAAAATCTATCAAAAACAAACGGTAAATCCTCTTGCGAAATACCGATGCCCGTATCGCTAACCATAACCCTAACCGCATCATCCTCTGTTGTGCAGGTGCTAATTTCTACCTTGCCGCCTGCAAGCGTATACCTAATGGCATTGTCAACTAAGCTGCGGACTAATTCCAGCAATAAATTTAAATCGGTATTAACAAAAATAGAATTGCCGCCTATATAGCTAATGTGGTGTTTTGTGCAAACAACCTTATAACCCTCTGCCATTTGATTTAAAACCTTGTCTAAATCAAATTTGGAATTTTGAATGTTGATTTTGCCGATTCTGGCTAAGAGGAGAAGCTTTTCGGCAAGTCTTCGCATATTTTCTGCCTCGCGTGCAATCGCCTCTACACTCTCAGATAATATATCTTGATTTTTAGAGCCCCAGCGTTGTAATAAATTAGCATACCCCGCAACGACAGAAATAGGAGTTTTTAACTCGTGGCTGGCATCTGCAATAAAGCTCTCTTGGCGTTTAAAGGTTTTTTCTATATCGTCAAGTAAGCCGTTTATGCGGTTAGTAAGCTCTAAAAATTCGTCTTGAGTGTCAACCGGCTTTAATCTTTTTGATAAATCCTCTGCGGTTATAGAGTCAATATCGTAGGTAATGCGACGGATCGGACTTAACATAATAGATGTAAATACGGCGGTAAAAGCCACAAAAACTACTATAGAAAGCGAGATAATAACCGCCGAAAAGATAATAAGGTTAGTAAATGCGTTAGGATTTTCGTAATAAGTAAAATTATTGTTTACGGTAAATATTACAAACATTGCATAAGCGATTAAAAGTATCACAAACATAAAAGAAAACAAAATCAGCATTTTTGGCAGTAGCGGTATACGCACCTTTGCTATCAATTCTTTTATGCCCCTAAACGGCACAACAAAGGGAAACATAAAAACCGCGCCGACCCTTTGCGCTCGGCTTTTTGGCTTTTTAACAGCATCGCGCTCTTTTTTTTCTTGGCGAAGTTCCTCTAGCGTTTCTTCTACCGCTTCTTTTTTAGGCAGCGTGGCGGTTAAAGAATAGCCATCTGAAGTTTTATTGTATTGTGTGTGATTAGCAGACATTAGCTAAATAAACTTGTACCGTAACCTAATATAGCCCGATATTGACGAAGAGAAAGGGAGCTTTTGGACAAAAAATATGTCTTTAGATATAGCTATGGGGAGCTAGCGGAACAAGCCTAATGCATTATAACTATTTGCAGTTTATAAAGTCAAGTAAATTAGTTGCCTTTTGATCAAGAAGCGTTTTTGCAAATTCTTGTGCAAGCACAAATTTGCAAAAACGCGCCCGCCGTAAACGGTATTAAGCCCCGCTATTTATCGCGGAACACGAGCCGAAGGCGAGAGGTGCAGGATTTATCGTGGCAGTTTAATACTGTTTATTTCCTAAAAAATTCCACAAAATTTTTTGAGAAAATTGTGTTTTTTGCTTGACAAGCATATAATCATATCCTATAATGCAAGAGTAACATCAAGCTTGGTTGATGTTACCACTAAATTTGCTCATCATTTTCCCCCTTATTATATATAGTAACTCGGTCGGTGTGAATAACACTGGCCGTTTTGCTTTTTAGACGGCTTCGTTAAGCCCTTACACACAAACTGAATTGCATCTTTTGGCTAAAATCACCGTTTTTTATGCGTGTTGTATGCTTATAAGCAAACTTTATAGCCAACATTATTCATTGTTCATTCATTATCCATTGTTAAATAAGTTGACACCCCACACACATCTCCCCTATACTATAAAAGTTATGAACAAGGCTTTAGTGACTGGCGGAGCCGGATATATAGGTACTCATACCATAGTGGAGCTTTTAGAAAAAAATATCGGCGTTGTTGTTGTTGATAATCTTTTAAATTCTAAAGAGGAAGCTATTAAACGAGTAGAAAAGCTAACGGGAAAAAAAGTGGATTTTTACAAATTGGATGTTTGTGATAAAGCCGCTTTAGACAAAGTTTTTAAAAAACACCCCGACATAAAAAGCATTATTCATTTTGCAGGTTGTAAGGCGGTTTGTGAGAGTTTAGAAAATCCGCTTAAATACTATAAAAATAACGTTGCGACTACTATTACATTATTAGAGTCAATGCACACGGCAGGCGTTAAAAACCTTGTTTATTCGTCTACCGCGTCAGTTTATAAATTGGATACTCCCGCACTTAACGAAAATTCCCCTCTTGGCTCTAAAAATCCTTATGGGCTATCTAAGGCTATGGCAGAAAAAGTTATTATAGATTATGCAACTGCCAACCCAGATTTTAAAGCCGTTATATTGCGCTATTTTAATGCGGTCGGCGCACATAAATCGGGACAAATCGGCGAGGACCCCACCGGCTATCCGCATAATTTAATGCCCTTTATAACTCAGGTTGCCGTTGGCACTCGACCACTATTACAAATTTTTGGCGGCGATTACGACACGCCTGACGGCTCTTGCGTACGGGATTATATGCATGTTGCAGATTTAGCTAAGGGGCATTTGCTGGCACTAGACGCACTAGAAAACGGCGTAAAAATTTATAATCTTGGCAGTTCTAACCCTGTTAGCGTTTTAGAAATAGTCAATGCCTTTATTAAGGTTAATAGTGTTAAAGTGCCTTTTGAGGTTGCCCCTAGAAGGCTTGGCGACGAGCCATCTTATTATACTATAAGCACAAAAGCCCAAATAGAGCTTGGATTTAAAACAACCCGCACGTTAGAGGATATGTGCAAAGACCACTATCGGTGGCAAAAGAATAATCCGCAAGGGTATTAAACGCTAACCACTTAGAAAAATTACAAATTACAGTTTATAAATTACAAATGTTGACCGCTTTGCGGATTTTTTTCAAGTATTTCTGATTTCTAAAACTATCTAACCGAATTTGTAATTTGTAATTTTGCAAAAGATAATTATCTTATGAGTATACAAAATAAAATATTAACCAAACTAAACTCCGTCATAAAACATGACAGCTCTACCCCATTTAACTACGAGCGTTTTTTAGTATTTGACAAAGCGCAATATTTAGATGCGTTCATTTTGGGCAAGCCATTAGGACCATTTGAGTTAGAGATTCAAACAAGCTCTAGCTGTAATCTAGCCTGCACATGGTGCATTGGCGAACAAATCCAAAGTAAAAACCCTATTCGCAACCTGCCAAATTTAATAAACAAAAACAATATAGATACGCTGGTTGACGGCATTTTAGAAATGCACATAGGAGTTAAGTCGTTAGATACAGTTAAATTTTCGGGCTTTATCGGCGACCCTTTAATACAAAAAGAAGCGACACTTAGGGCAATAAAACGGCTGCACAAGGCTGGGATTAAAGTTGGGCTTTTTACAAATGGTACACTTATGACTGGCGACACTTGGGAGATTTTATCTAAGATTGACTATGTGCATATTAGTTTGGATGCGGGACCTGAGTCCTTTTACCCTTTAAAAGAGTATCATTTGCGTGGCAGGATTAACGATAGTGAAACCTTTGACAAGGTTTTAGATAACATTAAAGGATTAAACTATTTGCGAAAAGCAAACGGCGGCGGCGTTAAGATTAATATTGGGTATGTTATAGTAGAGGGTAATCACCATGAGATTTACAAAACGGCTGGACTTGTTAAAGATGCCGGAGCCGACATGGTGCGATTAAAGTTTGATATTTCTGCTAGCTATGATAAAAAAACTCCTTGGCTAAAAGAGGCATTTAGCCAAATGGAAAAAGCCAAAAGTGATTATCACCGTCCTAATGAGTTTAGCGTTTGTTCTATCCATTCTCCCGATGCTTTAAAGAGAAATTCCCATACCGATTGGACTTGCGATAGGGGCTGTTATTTGCAGCATTTTATGGCGACAATTGGCAGTGATGGCAATATGTATCTTTGCGACCACAACACTCTGCAAGGTGCCGTCGCTTTTGGCAATACGGTTAACAATTCATTTTATAGTATTTGGAATTCTAACCGCAGAAAAAGTTTATCAGGCGATGTAAAAAATATTTGTCAAAGTAATGTTTGCCCCCCGTTTGGCAATAGAATCAATTTGTTTATGAGTGAAATTATGGAGCTAAAAAAAGAGTACGGGGCGGAAGCAGTGGTGGGGGCGTTAAAGCAATTGAGAATTAAGAGTTGAGAATTGAGAATTATTGATTTATTTTTTTAATATTAACTTTGTTAGTATTTAAATTATTTGACCTACATTCTCAATTTTCCATTCTCAACTCTCAATTTTTGATAAATTTTATGTCAAAAAAATCAGAAAAACTTTTAATAACCGGTGCATGTGGTTTTTTAGGCGGTCATTTGTTAAATATGGCTGGTGATTTTGGTTTTGATGCTGTGGGGCTAGGATTTGGCGCATTAGCTGACGATAGTCTAATACGCCTAGATATAACCGACAAAAATGCAGTTTTTGAAGCAGTTAAAAAAATAGCTCCAACCGTTATAATCCACTGCGCCGCTATTAGCGACATGGCTTTTTGCGAAAAAAACGAGGTAGTGGCACAAAGGGTTAATGTAGACGGCACTCTGAATCTAGCAAAGGCGGCAAAAGAAATAAAGGCACACTTTATTTATATTTCTACCGACTTAGTGTTTGACGGAATAAGAGGCAATTATAGCGAATCTGATTTAGCCAACCCCATAAATGTTTATGGCAAAACTAAATACGAGGGCGAAAAAGTTACACTAGAAACCAATCCCAATTTTACAGTTGCCCGCCTATCTTGGTGTTATGGTTTAAGTATAAATAAATCACAAAATTATTTAGATAAATTTATAGCCTCTTTGAAAAATGGCGAAGAACAAAAACTTTTTGTTGATGAATTTAGAACACCTATTTATGTAGGACATGCGTGCCATTATTTATTTGGTCTAGCTAAGAAAAAAAATAAAGGTGTTTTTCACTTAGCTGGAAAAGAAAAACATAGCAGATTAGACTTTGGTTTAAAAGTAGCTGATATTTTTAAGAGCGATAGTGGGCTTGATAGTGATTTAATTAAACCCTCTTTAAGAGAAGAATTCGCCCCTCATCGCCCAAAAGATACATCTTTGGTCTCTAAAAAGGTATTTCTTAGAAGGTTTACAAAAAAACTGCATCCACCTTATAGCCAAGTAATAGAAATATTGGATTATATTGAATTTTGGGAAGATGCACATATCATCGCAAAAAACTGTGGGGTCTTTCGCCTCGATTAGTAGCTTCTATTTCTTGTCTAATACAACCACCTACCTTTTTGTGCGAAAACGGGGACTGTCCCCTTTAAAAGCTAAAGTAAGCATAATCTAATTATGAGTAAATGTAAATAAACTTTTAAAGGGGACATCCCAAAGCGTTACAAAGCGTTACGCTTTGCCTAAAAATCAATAATTCGTCATTCGCCTCATTTCTCATTCGTCATTCAAGCTATTCTCCGCATTGCGGAGAATAGCTTGCTTTATACAATCACTTTTAAAACCCTTCTGCGCTAAGTGCGTATACGCCTTATTTTTATCAAACGGTTTAGATTTAAAATATTTCTCTAACAGTCTCACCGCTTCCGCCTCTTGACTTTCTACCTCTGCCATCGCCTCGCTTAAAATATCGCTGTCAATTTTTAATCCTTTTAACATATACTCTATTTTTTTTGCGCCCCATCTTTTTTTGTGGCTTTCTATATATAACCTGCAAAATTCCCTATCGTCTACATAATTATAGCTTTTTAGCTTTTCAATAGTAGCCTCTAGCACCTCTTCGCTATATAGCTTTTGCTTTAAATAATCCTCTATCTCGCTTTCTGCTCTAAATCTAGCATTTATTAAACCCAAAGCTTTTTCAAAGGAACTTGCTATTTCCGCATCAAAAACAGCTTTCATTAATTTTTCCTCGTCTACCTCGCTGTCTATTTTTAGACGATGCTTTTGGCTTGTAAATAAATCCATTCCTACATAAAATTCACCGTCTATAAAAATAGATACACGATTAGGATTTTTCTTTTGAGGCTGTATATCGGTTATTATACCCATAATTAAATTGTAACACATGTATAACTAATTGTCAATAGTCAATACTCTTTTTATCAACTAAAAACCTTTAAGGAGCTAAAAAATAAAAAAATGAGTCAACCAATTACAACAAAAGACCTAACAGAGCTTAGCGAGCTGTTAGAGGGCGAAAGCCTGGCATTTAAAAAATGCGTAAGCTATGCCGCGCTTGCCACCGACCCGAACTTACGGGAGAGGTTTAACCGCTTTGCCAACCACCATAAGTCAAGGTATTCAAAGCTATTGACTTACCTAATATCGGTACAATAAAGGAGCAATCAAAATTTATGCCAACAAATAACAACAACTCGGGCAAAACGCCTATCAACACAAAAACAACTCAAAAAAAGAGTCCCCCGTCACCCCGTACGCAAAAGCCTAATACCGTAAGAATGAAAATGGAAGTAGCAAGGGACGAAATTATGCTGGACGACACCGCGCTAATCACCGACATTTTAGTTACGCAAAAAACGCTGGTTAAACGCTACGGTAATGCGCTATGCGAAGGGTCTTGCCAAAAGTTTAGAAGCATTTTAAACACTCATTTGGGCGAAATTGCAAGCGACCAATTCGATTCGTTTATGTATATGCAACAAAACCAAATGTACCCCACAGAGCCTGCGCCTCAACCAAAATTAAGCGAGGCAAAACAAAAGTTTAAAACTACCGAACAAAGTATGAAAAAATAAAAAAGATATCCGTTGCTAAAATTGGGCAACGGATATCTTTTTTATTTTTTCGTAATTATAAGTATAAAGCGTACTGTTTACTTTTTCTGCCTATAGCACATAACTCTTTCGCCGCCATTAAGCGGCAAAGTCAATGCCGGGTTTTGTTCTAAAACATTTTCGGGGGTTATGCCTAACGCTTTTGCAACATCCCAAAGAGATTCGCCGCCGCGGGCAATGTGGACGCTAAAGGCCGCTTCGCTTAAAACTTTCTCTGCGCCTAAATTTAAAGACGTTAGCGCAAAACGTTTAACCGAGCTTGTCGCTACAACCTCTACATCTATATCGGCTTTAATGCTAATTTCGTTGCCGCGCACTAATTTTGCCGTAGCAAGCGTTACAATACCACGCGCCAAAATGGTATCACCCTCGACTGCGCCCGCTAAATTGCTTGCAATACTAAACGGCAGCTCAACGGCAACAGAATTTTTAACACTGCCCTCTGCCGCAAAATAAATAATATTAGTCGAAACAATACCCTCGTAGGTTACTCTGCCCTCGCTAGCCACAGCAGACGCAATATGCAGCTTAGAACCGGTCAGCGCCAAAATAGAATCGGCAGCGGGCATACTAACGTCAAGCGTAACCGCACCTTCTACCCTGTCGCTAAAAGTGGTATTGCTTTTATGGATACTAATAGCGACCTCTTCTCCGCTGAAATCTAACTCGTTTGTTACACTAAACGCATCGACAATAACCTCTTGGGTTTCTTCGCTGAACGCTTTAGCTACTACATTTACGCTAAACTCTAATAACGCGGAATGCTTACCCGAATCACTCTCTACCGTTACCGCATGAGTACTGAGTGCCGCGCCTGCGATTAAAAAATGATTCTCACGCGCCTCGGGACAGCTAAGTTCTTCTTTAAACGGCGTTGTGTGAACAACCGAATAAATCATGCCTTCCTCGTCTTCGCAAGTTAGGTCGCAAATAATGTTGCCCTCTAAAATTACGCTGTCAAAACTCACCGTACGACTTTTTACCACAACACGCGCTTCACTAAGTAATACATTGGCACCTTTTAACTCTACTTTATCGCTAGCGGCAAAGTTATGGGTAACGCTGTTTACACTCTTAAAAAACTCTATTTTTTCTACGTGAGTATAAATGTCCTCGCCTCCGCCCGACAAAATATCAACACCCGATTCTACAACAGCATCTAAACTGGTTTCTACAACGCATGCCAATTTAATCTCACGCTCGTCAACGGCTACAATGTCAACATCTAAAATATTAGCTGACACCGATGGTTTTAGACCGGCTTTTAAAGTATCGCACAATAATTTATCGGTAAAATCAGCGTTATAGTCCATACTGTGATTTTTACCTTCTTTACAAGTAAAAAGCACTTTAAAACTAACGCGACCGCTGTAGCGGGCTTCGCCCGTAAACACATCGCCGGCCGTTACCGAGCAATCTGCAACAATAGACAGCACCTTAGAAATTAAAACACCGCCGCTTGCTAATAGCCTAGCCTCGACTACCGCCTGATGAGTGCAAAGCCTTTTAAACCCCGCGGGGCTTAGTTTTTCGAAAATCGGTTCAAAACCCATAATGTCCTCCTAAACCGGCTTGAATAG
>Ga0123355_10008187_pt1 | contig 15790 bp, 5 predicted proteins | sample TergutEmb28metaG_3_FD_89872 | JGI IMG/M metagenome (GOLD analysis project Ga0123355, IMG submission 89872) | Embiratermes neotenicus P1 segment gut microbial communities from Petit-Saut dam, French Guiana - Emb289 P1 | ecosystem: Host-associated > Arthropoda: Insects > Digestive system > Gut ... | reverse complement strand
GAAGCGCAAGCCGCATCGGCTCTCAATCATCCCAACATTTGTACCATCTACGACATCGGCGAGCACGAAGGCAATGCATTCATTGCCATGGAGTTTCTCGAAGGCCAGACTCTCAAGCACCTCATTGGTGCCACACCCCTAAGAACCGATCAAATTCTCGAGCTGGGGATGCAAATCGCCCACGCGCTGGAGACGGCACATGGGAACGGTATCGTTCACCGGGATGTAAAGCCGGCGAACATTTTTGTCACCAAACTGGGACAGGCTAAGCTGCTGGATTTCGGAGTGGCGAAGCTCTCCCAGGAATTGCGGATGGAGTATACAGGGCGCCCGCAGGCCGCGATGACGGTCGATCGGACTCTGACCGCAGCCGGAGTTGCGCTTGGAACTGTGGCCTACATGTCGCCCGAGCAAGTAAGGGGAGAAGAACTCGATACACGCACCGACCTTTTCAGTCTCGGTGTGGTGCTCTATGAGATGGCGAGCAGCCTCCCGGCTTTCGAAGGCAACACTTCAAGCGCGATTTCAGCGGCGATTCTGCATGACTCCCCTCCGTCGCTCTCGCAGCTCAACCCCACTCTGCCAGCCAAGCTTGATGAGATTATCAACAAGGCCCTGGAGAAGAATCGGGACTTACGGTACCAGCACGCTTCAGACATTCGCACCGACCTCGAACGCCTAAGACAGGATGCTAGCCTCACCGAAGCCCTCAAGCGCCTGCGGATCCCCCTCGGCGACAACGCGGACGAACGGGTCTTCCGGGAACAGCGTGAGCGGCCTGCCGCCGAGATGAGCGAGAAGGCGGCGCGAGTTCGGCAGCAAATAAAGCCGCAGTGGTGGAAAGCTGCGCTCTTGCTTGCCTCTGCTGTCATTTTGGGCGCCGCGGGCTACATTTCTTGGCGGCACTTTCGGCCTACAGGACCGACAAGGTCAGAAAAAATCAGGCTCGCCGTGCTGCCGTTCGAGAATCTCACGGGCGACCCCAATAAGGAATATCTTGCGGACGGTCTGACCGAGGAAACAATTTCACAGTTAGGCCGGCTTGACCCGGAACAGATGGGTGTGATCGCGCAAACGTCCGTCATGCGATACAAGCACAAGGACGAACCCCTGGACCAGATTGGACGCGATCTTTCTGTGCAGTACGTGCTGGAAAACAGCCTGCGCGAAAGCGGAAATCACATACGACTTACCGCTCAGCTGATTCAAGTGAAGGACCAAACTCACCTGTGGACAAAGGATTACGACTATCCGGCGAAAGACGTTCTTGCTGTCGAAGAAGACTTAGCTAAGGCTGTTGCGCACGAGATCCAGCTGCGTTTGACTTCGCGGCAAAAAGCAGAGTTGGCGCAGTCGCACCCAGTGAATTCGGAAGCCTTCGATGCCTACTTGCAGGGGTACCACTTCTCGCAGGGGAATACAGATAAAGATAAGAATATGGCGGCTAAGTATTTCGAACGGGCGACGCAACTTGATCCCGGCTATGCGCTGGCTTGGGTCGGGTTGTCTCGGGCACGCAACTGGCAGGCCAACCTGAACCTTATTCCCGCAGAGGAGGGCCGCCGGCTTGCGCGGGAAGCGGTTGAGCGAGCCTTAGCACTCAACCCGAACTTGGCGGCGGCCCATGCTCAAATGGCACGGCTTAAGCGACAGGTCGACTTCGATTGGGTTGGAGAAAATGCTTCCCTCCAACGGGCGATTGCTCTCGATCCCGGAGATCTTGATAGTGTAAATTCGGCGGCTGGCTCGGCCGCCATGCTCGGCCGCTTTGACGAAGCTCTTCAATTGAACCACCGAGCCGTTGACTTGGATCCGCTCAATGCAGGCAGTTGGTATTTACTTGTAGATACCGAGTATCTCATGGGGCGTCTAGACCAAGCCGCAGCGGATTGCAAGAAGGCGCTTGAACTAAGCCCTGATCTTTTAGAAGGCCCTGCCTGGTTGAGCCACATATATATCTTGCAGGGACGGCCTCGGGATGCGTTGCCTGAAATCGAGCGAGAGAGCGATGACGGCTTCCGTTTGCAGTTGTATGCTCTCGCGTACCACGCGCTTGGTCGGAAAAAGGAATCGGACGCCGCTGTGCGGAAGTTGATTTCGAAATACCGTGCAATTGATGCGTTCCAGATCGCTGAGGTTTATGCTTTCCGGAACCAGGCCGACGAAGCGCTCGAGTGGCTAGACCGAGCTTATGCCCAACGTGACCCCGGTCTGATCGGAACGAAAGTGGATCCCCTACTGAAGAGCTTGCACAACGACCCGCGATATGCTGCACTCCTGAAGAAGCTCAATCTGCCGATCTGACATAGGTTGTGCCCCAGTTTCCGGCTGTGACTGCCGAAAACCCAGTTTTCGGTGTTCGTGACTCCCTTCGCAGTGTTGCGGTTGCAATTGGCGGTCGGCGACAAGTAACGCCCAACGCAAGTCCTACTCCGCATGCAAAGCCTGCCACTTGCGAAGTCTCGCGCACAATCGCACACGCCAGCTCTTCGCGCCGCCTTGCTAGACGAAGTTATTGCACCGTGACCGGCAAAGATTTCGATTCTGAATAGTGGTGGTCTCCGTGATATCTGGCGACGACCTGCTGTGGCCCTACCCCAGGCACGACGACATTGTTTAGCGCTGCAGTTGCCTGCGTTACGTTCAAGTACGAAAGCACATAGCCCTGGTCAAAGTTGGAATCGGTCTGTGCCAGCAAAATATCGGGCGCTCCATCCCCGTTCAAGTCGGCTGCGATTGCGGCCTGACCAAGCGGCTGCGCAATGGCGTAGTTAACAGGAGTCTGCAGCGTTCCGTCGCCATTCCCCGAGAAAATCTGCAGTACATTCGGACCAACGGTGTTGTAGAAAGATGGGGCAATCACGTCCAGTTTGCCGTCGCCGTTCATGTCCGCAAGATAGACAGTGGGATCGCTGTAGCCAGCGGTCGGATATGTGCTCATCGGCTGGAAGGTTCCATCGCCATTTCCTAGCAAGATGCCAACTGTCTGCTCGGCATAATTGCTGACTACCAGGTCCGCCTTACCGTCGTTGTTCATGTCTCCAATGGCGACGTTCCAGGGGGCATTTCCTACTTTATAGAACTGCACAGGCTGGAAGGAACCGTCGCTGTTGCCCAGCAGCACGCCGAGATTCCCGCCCCAGTTATCCACGACCACCAGGTCAAGGTTCCCATCATTGTTGAGGTCACCGATCTTGAGATCATACGGGTAGAAGTTGCCGCTGGGGATTCCGGGATACAACGGACCAGTGGTGAATGTCCCGTCTCCATTGCCATATGCGATCTGAACGTTGCCATAAAGGATGTCGAGAATGGCAAGATCCATGACTCCATCATGATTGAAGTCGCCCGCAACCCCGAAGCTCGTATACAGCGTTGTGCGATATTGAATTTGGGGCTGAAAGGTTCCGTCGCCATTTCCTAGGAGAATGCTCACGCTGCCGTTGCTACCGGTGTCTCCCTGGTTGGTAACCGCAATGTCAGGAATTCCGTCGTTATTAAAGTCGGCGACGGCAACTCCGTCAGGGAAATAGCCGGTCGGGTACGCAACCGCTTGCTGAAAGGTGCCGTCTCCGTTTCCGATGTACACGCTCGACGTGCTGGGACCGAACACCGCGTCCGAGGTCGCGATGTCGGGAATGCCGTCTCCATTGAGGTCAGCCACTGCCATCCCAAAAGGCGTACCTGGCCCGTTGGAGTTAATGATCGGCGCCGCCAGTGTGTGCAGCGCAGTGTTCGGGTCGACTATGGGTTCACCGAGATTGGTATTCGTGGTGGTATCACGGAGGTGGACCTTGCCGGAGGGAACTGAGAATCCGTATCCGAGAGCATTGGCCGTGAAGTCGAAGGTCGCCGGATTGGACGGGTCGGGCTGTGCCAACAGCGTGAGCTGGCTGTCTGCTTTGCCTGTGATATCTACCCGAACTGTGTTAGAGCTAGCAGGCGACAAAGCTCCTGCCACCCCTCCGTACACGCCTGTGATCGCATGATTGCCGGCACCAAGGCGAAGCTTAAGGGTCGCCGTTCCTTTCTGGAACCCGGGGGCAGGATGAGCGCCGACGACTTGCACCTTTCCGAGAACTGTTGTTCCATCCAGGAAAGTAACGGAGCCGCCGAGGGCAGTGAATCCGGCGCTGGTTGCTTCAGCCACGAGAGTCACAGTCTGTGCCACCGTCGCGTTCGTGGGAGTTGCGGTCAATGTAATGGTGTTCGGGACGGCGCTCACCGCGTAATTCATCGTTATGACAGGAGCGGCTTCGCTTTCGTAATTCTGGTCCCCACCGTAGGTCGCACCGAACTTGTTGACTCCGGCCGTCAACATGGAGCCCGATACTGTGAAGCTCGCAATAGCATCCGAGGTCCCTGTGATTGGGTCGGTCACGGCTGTCAGGGGGGCAGAACCGATAACCTGTCCGTTGGCATGGAACATGACTTCGCCGGAAGGAGCGGTTTGGAAATTGTGCGTCTGCACGGTCGCGACGAGAGTGGCCGTGCCGCTTCCGACCACGAGTCCTTGCGGGGAAACGAGACCCACGGATGGCTTTGCTTTCACCACCGTTAAAGCTGTGACAGCGGCGCTTCGATTGTAGTTGTGATCTCCGGAATATTGGGTCGCGAACGAATATGAGCCGCCGGTGTACGAAGAGTTCGCGTATGTGGCGTTGCCATTGCCATTCAGCTTCACCGTGCTGATGGTCACCGACCCTTGCTGAAAGACGATGCTCCCGGTTGGAATCGCCAATCCACTTCCTCCAATCACGCTGGCCGTAAATGCAAGGTTACTACCGTATGGAATCGCTGTGGTGGGGAGTGCAGATCCTGTGACTGGGTCGCTTGCGGTGACTGATGTTGTGACACTGCTGTTTGTCGGACCGAGGGTGATCGCCACGCCCTGAGAGACGCTGCTAGCGAACCTTCGGTCGCCTGCATAACGTGCGTAGAGGGAATAAGTTCCTCCAGGCAGAGTGTTCACCACTCCCGAGAAATACCCGTCCGTAAGCATGACCATCGCTACGGCCTGAGCACCTGGGTCCGAGCTGTTCGTGACCAGCGCCACATTACCAGACGGAGTGCCGTAACCCTTCGTCGGCGCGACCTGAATGGACACATTCGCTGCCTGGCCATACGTCAAGCCGCTTGTTGGAGTCACACTCAGGGTGATGGTTGTGTCGCTGGCCCCGGCTGTCGCCGCGGTCCAGCCATTTACCAGGTTCGTGATGTTCACTGAGCCAAGGCCGGTCGCCTGATCGTAGCCCAGCTTCGCGCCGTATCCCTTGAGTACGCCATATGTGCCGGGCGCTTCGGCCGAGCAGTTTCGCGAGCCAGCGGCGCATGGAACGGCATCCGTCCCAACAGTGACATCGTAGAAAATGCAGGAACTGCCGACCGCATTTCCATTGGACGAATTGCAGCTCGCCATATTGCTGGTGTTGGGATTCTTCTGGCTTCCATACTCGCTGGCTGCGAGAGAATAAAGCACGTAATTGGCTTGGCCCTGACGGTTGCCCGTCTTTTGATTCACAAGCCCCATCACGCCAGCGAAGGCGGGAGTGGAAGCCGATGTACCCCCGACAACACCAAAGTAGCCATTCTGGCAACTGCCGAATATGCAGATCAGGTAGCCGTCGTGGCTAGCGGCCGTAAACGACACGTCCGGAATGTGGCGGACATGGTCGAATGGAATGCCGAACACTCCAGTTTGCCACGAAGGTTGGACGTAAGCGCCGTGGCAACTGAGGATGTTGGAATTCTGGTCGAAGGTGGCATTCAGACAACCGCTGGCGCCACCGGATCCAGCCCACAGCGACGCATCTTCGGGGCCGTCCCCGCAAGTCAAGTCTGTTGGAGAACAACTTTCATTCCAGACTGCTTCGGGGACATGGCTCAATGCTGACGTGAAAGGCGCTGGCGACGACTGGGTGCTTCCCCAATACGTAGAAGAATCATCGGTGAAATTGTTTCCGCCGACCGAAACATTGAAGGGAGTGGAGGAGAGTCCGTTGACTTGAAACCCGTTGACCGCAACCGATGGATAGTTGTTGTTGCCGGAGGCATTCTGGTTATCACAACCTGCCGAACCGTTATCTCCGGACGAAACGATGGACGTGATGCCTTGAGCGGCCGCTTGCTCCCACATGTTGTAGAGGAACTGGTTTTCGGCCGCTCCCAAATAGGCTTCGCACAAGCTGTAGCTGCTGCTCATCACGGGTGCAAGATTATTGTCGACGATATAGAGTTCTGAGAGATCCACGCCATCTGTTGTGGCAGTGGTTTGCGAAACCACGAGGTCGATCGTGGCCCCGGGAGCAAGGGCGCTCGACCATTCGACGTCGAGCGTATTCTCGATATTGTCGGCCGCAATACCGGGGTCAGGACCATTGTTGATCTGATTAAAAGGCACGGTAGCCGAATAAGGGGCCGGCAAAAGCGTTGTGCGGAAGGCGGTGACGTCAGAGAGCTGCACATCACTTCGGCCGGCAATCGCGATCGTCTGCCCTGTACCGTCGATTGGGCTGGTGGCGGTAATCAACGGTGTGGCATTGTAGATCGTCCAGAAGTCACCGGGAGCCACAAAATTCGATCCTCCCGAGGAGTCGTCTGGCTTGACCAGAACGATCTTCTCCTTACCTGCGTCTTGCGTAACCTTCGCCATGCCCAACCATCGCGAAGTCGGGTGCTTGGTGAAACTGTTTAGGGAGGTTACGCCAGCTATAACGGGCACCAACGCAACTGGAATTCGGGGAGAGTTGGCGTTGGCCAGGTGTGTCTTTCCACTGATCTGGTACTGATGAATCTCAGTTTGAAAAGCCTGCTTGACTTGTCCGGCCGTACCCGAAAACTCGATTATTGAACGTCCGCGGGCAATGTTCGTGACCTGAAAACCATTTTGCTTCAGCCACGTTGTCACCTTCGCGATATCCAACTGGGATGGACCAAAGGCCTTCCCGAACTGATCGGGGGTCAACCACCGGTGATAAGACGGCGATTCGGGATTGTGCTGGGATTCGATCAAAGACTGCAGGACCTGCTCCTGCTCGGGGCTGCGCTGGAGAACGAGGAGCATCCGCTGCATGGGTAAAGAAGCCGGTGCGGCGCCGAGGTCGAATTCCGGCTTGGCTAGGGGACTCACATTTCCGGGCAGCGCTACAGTCTTGGAGGAGTCGATCGGATCGGTGATTCGCGCAGCGGTTTGCGCCATAGCCGTGGCTGTGAACCCCAACATAATGACCGTCAGATGATAAAGAACACCCCGCCTCGACTGCTTAGGGAACATTGGTCAAGCTCCTGGAAGATTTCACCGGGCACGACAAATCGTGCGGCCAGAGTGGCGGAATCCTAGTCGATCGCGGTGGTCGAAGGCAATCATCAAAGAGCAAACCGTAAGATCATGAATTTCTCCTTCAACAACTAATTGCTGTTCATAGACTTAGGTGCGGGCATCCGGGCATCCGGTCTTGGGAAACAGAATGTTGGTGCAGAGTATAATTGTGCGCTCAATGGCGAACGCTGGTTCGAACCGTAGGTTCACTTTTGCTGCTCTAGCCTTTGACGCCGACAGTGGAGAACTCGCGCGCAATAGTTTCAAGCTTCGTCTCCCCGACCAGGCGGCCCGCGTTCTGACCATACTTCTGGAACACCCGGGAATGGTTGTGACTCGAGAGTTTCTCGATTACGACCATTCCATCAATAACTCCATCAGCCAATTGCGGGATGTGCTGAGAGACAACTCCCGAATACCGAGATTTATCGAAACGATCCCCAAACGGGGCTACCGGTTTCTCGCCGAAGTGAAGACGCCGCCGAGTGTCAGTGACGGGAACAAGGACTCGCCTGTTACCGAGCCATCGGTCTCAAAGAACGGTCCAACCGCAAACGAAGCGACGGGGTCGTCCGTGAACGTTGCTCCAAAAACCAGTGTGGCAACGGCCTCGTTATTGGCCAACCGAACTTCACGATCGAAAACGTGGTCGCTCGTTTCGATCGCCGGGCTCGTCGTAGCCGTGCTCGCTTTCGGTTTTCGCAGGCAACAGCAACCGGCCGCTCCAAAAGAGATCTATCTTGGCATCGCTCCTTTTGACGTTACCGGTCCGGAGGCAGAGCAGTTGGCCGAGAGCTTTCGTCTTGACCTAACGGATAGCGTTTCTCAGTTGCCTAGAGTTCAAGTTCGAGCGGCGCACTCGTTTCCCAACGGCGGCCTACCTCACGACTCGGCGATCCCGGCGCTCGCACAGAGCCTTCAAATCGATACTCTCCTATTTGGAAAGTTCATTGTGCAGGGCGACGAATGCCTGATTCAATTCGAGTTGGTACGAGGCAAGGACGGTATCCATCTCGCGTCTCTTCAGTACCAGGGTACGAAAGACGAGCTTGCCGGCATTCGCGACAAAGCGCAACGCGATATCTTCACGCACTTGGCTCTGGGTTCTATCGTTGATCATCCCGGGGGCGGAAATACAGGAAATCCGCGCGCCTATGAAGCGTACCTAAGGGCGCGATACCATCTGTCGCAATGGACGGATGAGTCGGTCACAAAATCGCTCGAGGAGTTTCAGAGCGCAATCGGCGAAGATTCGAAATTCGCGAAGGCCTATACCGGCATGGCCAGTTCTTACTTCGTTCTCGCGGAGCATGGAGTGCTTCCCAAAAAAGAGAGCTACCGAAAATCCCGAGAGCTGGCTGAGAAGGCGATTGCGATTGAGCCTTCTCTAGCAGAGGCCCACGCCATGCTGGGGCAAATTGCCTTGAATGAGGATTGGAACTTTCCGGTCGCTGAGAAAGAACTTCGGCAAGCGGTCGATCTGGAACCGAACCAGGCGATCTATCATCTTTGGTTTTCTATACTTCTTTGCCTCCAAGGTAGATTCGACGACAGTCTTCATGAGATCGATCTCGCGCATGCCGCTGACTCCTTCTGGCCACCTGTTTACATGACTGAGATATTTCTGGCGGGGGCGGCTCACCAGTACCCAAGATCGATTGCATCCGGCAAGAAACTAGTTGCCCTTATGCCGGACTGGTCGCTCGCCTACGATCAATTAGGAGCTACTCTTTGGTACGCCGGCCGGCACACTGAAGCAATTGCTTCATGGCACAAAATGGCTGTGCTCGAGAAAGACAAAGCTCGAGAGAACCTCGAAAACCGCGGACTTGAGGCATTTCGCCAGGGAGGTGTTCGAGCATACGCGGAAGTGCGCATCGAAGCTGCCAGGAGCGGTACGCGGTGGGCTCACGGCGAGAACGACTTCGATCTGGCTGAGTGGTATGCATACGCCGGAAGGCCTGAGGAGGCACTCGAAGCACTCGAGGCAAAGGTAGCGCGCCACGAGCCGGGGGCGCTGCAAATGGCTATTAATCCGCCCTTTGACAGTTTTCACCAGGACCCACGATTCCTCACGCTGGTCGCTCGCATCGGCCTTCATGTTCCCACACACCCACAACGAGTATTAAGCGCGTCCTTAAAGTAGTTAGATTTGACTTATCGGCACCCCACCAACTGGGATGCCTTGCTCATGGCTGACTCGAGCTTTCCATTGCGATTTTGAAGTCGTGGGTCGGGTTGCGCGCGGTCATATTCAGACCAACCAATTACCCAAAGCCGCCGACGTAGTGCACGTCCACGACATCCAGGCGGTAAAAAGAAACATCTTCGAAGTCACCCATCTTCCCTTCCAGTGGTCAATGAGTGTGCAGCCAGTGTGCCAATTTTTGGGCCCGGAGTTCATTTGCATTGAGCCGGATTCTCCAAGTTGCGGAGATCCAATGTGGTGAAGAAACCACGGTTGTCCCGCAGAAACCTCAGCGCCGGTCGCATCAGTGAAACCGGGAACATCAACCACGGTCATAGCCCCGTTGCGTTCCCGCCGGAAACCATCGCAACTAACGCCGTTATGGAAGCAGGGCTACCTGTGTACCAGTCGAACGCGCTTTGTCGACCTAGTTGAGAGGTTTTTTCATTCAGAGGTTTTCCACTCAGAGGTTTTCCACTTTACATGCTTTGCGCCACCCGTTAGACTTCCCCGCGCACTCAGAACATCGGTCGATTTCATTCCGTAAGGAGGTTTGAAGTCATGGGCAATTCAACCCGGATAAATCCGGCCTGCTGCAATGACTTGAGTGTCTCAGGCGCGCGCCCTGGGCACTCGACGACCGGTCAAAGTTGCCACACCCTTCTCAAGTTTGCCGTATGTTTGTTTCTTGGAGGAGCAGCGTTTATAGGCAATCCCGCTGCTGCACAATCTGCGCCGAATTTCGGACCCAACGTTTACATCGTTGACCCAAGCATGTCATCAGTAAGCATCCAGGAAACACTCTCTTCCCTGGCCAACGAACCGCAATTCAGCACTAATCGTTACGCGGTTCTTTTCAAGCCCGGAACTTACAATATCGAAGCTCCGGTTGGATATTACGAATCGCTCGCAGGCTTAGGGCAATCGCCCGGTTCGGTCACCATTAACGGATTCCTGACGCCGAACTTCGGCAACGCTTTCCCTGGCGCAAACCTAACTCTGACTTTCTGGCGCTCGATCCAGAACATGGCCTTCAATGTCAGCACAGATGCTGCACAGAACGCCGCTCCCAACACGCTGCAATGGGGAGTCTCCCAGGGAACGTCTCTGCGGCGCATCCAGGTGAATGGCAATCTCGAATTGACCGACTCCTACTGCGGCTATGCCAGCGGCGGCTTCATCTCCGATTCCGCAGTGACGGGAAATGTGAATTCGTGCTCGCAGCAACAGTGGTTCACGCGCAACAGTGTCATCGGAAGCTGGTCGGGCAGTGTGTGGAATATGGTCTTTGCGGGTGTCGAAGGCGCGCCGTTCCCCAACTATCCAACCAACTCATATACTGTTCTCCCGACAACCCCCGTAAGTCGCGAAATGCCGTTTCTCTACATCGACAATGAGGGCGACTACCACGTGTTCGTTCCCACCCTCCGCCTGAACTCGTCGAGAATAAGCTGGCGGCATGAGATAGGCCGAGGATACTCGTTGCCGCTCAGCGACTTCTTTATCGCTCAGCCAACAACGGCGTTGGCCGATATCAACCGCGCATTAGCCATGGGCGAGAACCTGATTCTTACGCCCGGTATTTATCAATTTTCCGGACCCATCTACGTGAACCGCCCCGACGCAATCATCTTGGGTTTGGGCTATGCCACCCTTGTTCCGCAAACCGGTACTCCCGCTATTCAGGTTGCCGATGTCGACGGTGTGCGAATTTCGGGCCTGCTGATCGATGCCGGCCCAGTCAATTCTCCAGTGCTTGTTCAAATCGGCAATCCCACTGGGTGGAGAGGCAATCATGCGTTCGATCCCACAACGCTCAACGACGTTTTCTTCCGTATCGGAGGTGCAACCCCAGGAACGGCAACGACTACCCTTGAAGTCGATAGCAATGACGTGATTCTCGACAACATCTGGGCATGGCGCGCAGACCATGGAAATGGTGTTGGGTGGACAGCGAACGGCGCCGACCATGGGCTCGTGGTTAACGGAGACAACGTCACTGCTCTCGGGCTGGCGGTCGAGCACTATGAACAGAATCAGGTGGTATGGAATGGCGAAGGTGGCACCACGATCTTTTATCAGAGTGAGCTTCCGTACGATGTTCCAAGTCAAAATGCATGGATGAAGGGAAGCGCCAATGGCTACTCATCCTACTCAGTTTCTGATTCGGTGAAGACACACAGTGCGTATGGGCTCGGCGTTTACAGCTTCTTCAATCAAGGGATCGACATTGTTGAAGACAGTGCAATTACTGTGCCGGATACACCTGGCGTCAGCGTGACCGACGCAGTCTCGGTGTTCCTAACCGGTAGCGGCTCCATTACCCATGTGGTGAATGACGCGGGCGGATCCGTAATGAGCGGGGTTCAAACAAGCTTTCTACCGCTCTATCGTGGCGCACCTTGCACTTGGGGCTGCCCCGTTCCGCCAGCGGCTCCCATGAAGCTGTTGGCAGAAGACGTCTCGCCGAATCAGATCGAGCTTCACTGGACACCCAGCTGGACGCTTGGCGTTCGATACAGCGTCTTTCGAAGCCTTGATCCCGGATTCTCGCCCTCGGCCGCGACTCAGGTCTATTCGGGATTGATTCAGACGAATTATTCCGACACAAATGTGAATCCTGGTGCGACCTATTACTACCTTGTCGAATCGGTCAGCGACATGGGGACATCGGAGCCATCCAACACAGCCACCGTTACCATACCCAGCGCCGGCGGTCCGATCAGCCAAGACGTACTTGATATCGACGCCGGAGGGGGCGCAGTGGGTGCGTGGGTTGCAGATGAAGATTTCTCCGGCGGCAATACGGCGTCGACAGGAGCCGCAATCAATACCTCACTCGTTCCCAATCCCGCGGCCCAGTCCGTTTATCAAACCAATCGCTGGGGAACATTTTCCTACACCATTCCGGGCTTCACTGCCGGCGCGAAGTACGTAGTTGATCTCCATTTTGCCGAGACCTATTGGAGTTCTCCCGGTCAACGTGAATTCAACGTCGTAATTAATGGCGGCACAGTGCTGAAAAACTTCGACATTGTAGCTACTGCCGGAGGCAAGAACGTCGCTACGGTTCAGTCGTTCCTCGCAGCTGCCGACTCAACGGGAACTATCACAATCGAATTTGTTCCTGGAGCAGCGGACAATCCTCAAGTGAACGGGATCGAGATTGGAACGCTTTGCACGGCAGATTGCCCAGTTGCGCCGAATCCGCCTTCGAAGCTGACGGTCACTCCGGTCTCGCCCTATCAGGTAAATCTGACGTGGACAGCCAGCCCAACTTCCGGTGTGACTTACAGCGTGTTTCGCAGCCAGGAAGCCGGTATTCATCCCACCGGCGGCGATGAGATTGCATCGGGCCTCACGTCGACGTCTTATTCAGACACTACAGCCAATCCTTCCACGGTTTATTATTACGTCGTCGAGGCGTTCGATAGCGGCGGAACCTCGGTCGCTTCGAATTACGCGACGGGAGTAACACCGACAGCCGGCGGTGTGATTGCGACGGATATTCTGGAGATTAACGTGGGCGGCCCCGCTGTTGGCGCTTGGGTAGCCGACGAAGACTTCTCCGGAGGAACTCCCACATCAACAGGTGCTACCATCAACACTTCGAACGTCGCAAATCCAGCGCCACCGGCTATCTATCAAACCAATCGCTACGGAACTTTCACCTACACGATTCCAGGTTTCACCCCCGGCGGAACATATATTGTGGATCTCCATTTTGCCGAGACCTATTGGAATTCGCCGGGACAGCGTCTGTTCAACGTGCTGATCAATGGCAAACAGGTACTAACCAACTACGATATTCTCGCATCCGCCGGCGGTGAGTTTATGGCCACGGTTGAGTCGTTCTTCGCAACTGCTGACGCTGCCGGCACGATCACCATTCAATTCCTGCCCGGGGCAGCCGACAACCCACAAGTAAACGGAATCGAGATTGGAGTCAGCATGTAAAACCACGTCGCCTGGGTGGTCGCCCAACCGGTACGCAGATGCGACGATGTGGGTCTTCGATCGCTGCGAACTTGGCTGAGGGGTGTGGCCGGAGCGGAGATGCGGAATTGAGTCGGTTCGGCTCGATTGCCATGGGCTCAGCTAGCGAACTGGAATACTTCCTACTGTTAGCCAAGGATTTGAAGCTTCTTCCGGCGAGCGATTACGATCGTGTGGCACAACAGACTGCCGAGGTAAAACGAATGCTTGCTGGCTTGTTGCACAAGCTGAGTGCCGACAGCTGAGCGCTTGCCAGCGTTTTCAAAATTTCAAACATTTTTGGCTAGAGTTAGCCGGCGGTTGGGGTCCTCGGTCGCGACGTTCTGAACCACGTCTCCTCCTTGCTGCTAGATGGACCAAACCTTCAGTAGGACGAACAAAATTCTCGGTAACCAGACTTATAGTCATGAATTTCAGTCGGGCCGTTGTTGCCGCACCTCACACGTCGCCTGTGCTCGCGAGCGGTACAAAATGGCCAGGTACCAGGTATTAACGCCGGAATGCGGCTGAGCCAGACAGCGGCATAGGAGCACCACCCGAGGTCAACCTATTCTTTGGGAAAAACGTTCTCGAAAACGACCGTCCGATGGCCAACGGAAAAACGTTCGGGGGCCGCTCGGTGCCAACGCGGGTACGCACGCACCGAATGGCTGCCCGCATGGGGACCAAAGAGTTTTTCCCTTGTGAACAACCGTAGTCCGCGATGACGATTGGGGTCGCTGGTGGGCAGGAGCGCCAGGTATCGAGCCGCCTCCTCAAGGTAAGGAAGCCAGATTGCTGCCGTCAGCTTGCATCCTGGCATGCAGATTGTAGAAGCCGCCACCCTCCATGACGCCGTGAGTTGATGCCGTTGCGGCTGACATTTGTTTTCCTCGTTTTTCCAGAGTTCTCCGGTCTTCCAGTCGTTGTTGCCATCATGCACCAGGTCAATTAGGTTCCGAATTTCGCGCCGACCGCAAGTTACAGAACCGCGCGCAGGTTGGCTAGGTATGGCTGAAGAACTAAAGGATGTGGAGACCTATGGCAGCATTCTCTTCCGGCGATCCCATCCAAAATCCATACTTCGCTGATGCCGCAAGGAGCTCCTGGACAGCCTCCGGCGTGGGAGTCGCAGGTTGTTGATTTGGGTCGAACGGTTTGGCAATTGCACGGAAAAAATTGTACAAACCGGATTTCGTTACTAATACTGAGGTGACTGGGCCAGACGAAGTGTTACGTAACGCATGCTGGACGTTGCCTGGTATGGTAGCCACTTCTCCTGAGGCAACTGTTGTCCATCCACTCCTGCCCCCGTTTTCTGCCCGGAAGACTTCAAGTGAGCCCTCGAGAACATAAATAACCTCTGGTTCTGGATGGCTGTGGAGCGGCACTACTACGGTCGCTGGCATGATGCCGCGAATGAGGCAGATCGCGTCCTGAACGTCTTCGGGTGAAGCTAGGAATTGAATCAACACGCCGGCAGCATTGAACACTTCCTGATCGGCATTGTGCGCTGACTCGGCTTTGGTTTGTGATTTTACAGACATTTTCAAGACTCCTTGTCTTTGGCTGCCTTGTGGCAGTCGTAATTGATTCGGTTGCGATTAATGCCAGAAGGAAACCTTCAAGACAGCGGCGGCCCGAGCAGTTCGATCCCGTAGTCCTTCATGAGCCGTTCGGTTCTTACCAGATCAGGCGCAGGCAAGCCCTTGTTCAAGGAAGACAAATCTTCAAAGAACTGGTTGAACTCGCCGGGTATCAGCATTACGAGCATCTGCACGACTTCGGGACCGAAATTTTGAATCGTATGCGCCCTGCCGCGCGGCACGAGGGCAGAGCCGCCGGCCTTCAAAACCGTTTGGTCGCCATCGATCACCGCCGTGATCTCCCCTTCCAATACGTAGAACCATTCATCCTCGCGCGAATGGCGAGGGAGCGGCGGCCCGGACATGGCCGGCAGGATTTGGTCAAAGACCGCCACTGCGCCGTCGCTATCGGTGTTTGCCAGTTTCACCAGAACCTGGGCCCCAAGAATGTCGAGGGGTTCGCGCATGCGTCCCTCTCGCGCTGTCAGGGCAAATGCTGTCAGACTGGTACTTTGAGCTGCCATCACCTTCTCCTTTTCTTATTATTGGCTGGGCGACTTCTTCGCAGTCCCTCGATCAGGGTGCTCATGGCCCACTCACCTGCTGCGATGGCATCCTCCCCAGACAGCCCTCCGCGATTTCGCAGAAGTTCCCAGAAAGGCGCCGAGTAAATAGCGAGGAAGATCGCAACCACCTGTTTCTTTTGCGCCGCGGACATGCCGG
>Ga0123355_10008186_pt1 | contig 15791 bp, 6 predicted proteins | sample TergutEmb28metaG_3_FD_89872 | JGI IMG/M metagenome (GOLD analysis project Ga0123355, IMG submission 89872) | Embiratermes neotenicus P1 segment gut microbial communities from Petit-Saut dam, French Guiana - Emb289 P1 | ecosystem: Host-associated > Arthropoda: Insects > Digestive system > Gut ... | reverse complement strand
CCCCCGCCGCCCCCGCCGTCGCCGTCGCCGCCACCACCACACCACCACCGCGGCCGCGGCGGCCGCCGCCGCCGCCACCATCACCATCACCACATGTGCACCCATATATCGCCCAGATTGGCCTACGACGTTCGCGTAACCGTTGATAGGGCCTTCGAGAGCGGGTTCAGGCCCCGGTGAAAAAATGTTTTCGGGCGCCCAAGCAAGGGCGAACAGGTTATGAATGTTTACACTAAATCGGGAAGACTATCAGTTGCAGAGTGACTTGGAACTGGTGTGAAAGAGTTCATTTGTACAATCGGCAAATAATGATAGCCTACTACTGAGAAAGACAAAGCATATACATGGTCGAAGCGCAGCCCCCTTGCGGACCGCCGGGACCCGGTAATTTGTACCGCCTTTCCTCCCTTCCCTCGTCGGCGCTGAACGTTGGGATGTCTGGGCCGTTTTACGTGTTATCGCTGACCGGCGGCTATGAAGTAATCAAGCACATGTTGCCTGTAGTCGTCTGTTCAGCGTAGAGTGGTTATTTCCTTGGCAGGGGCCTGAAGTTTCAACTCGCCAATGGTGTACGACTAGCCTTTTGGTTAGGAATTGCCACATGTTCTAGAAGTGTAATGCCTCTGAAGTATTTGTGAGATCGGAACGTGGTGGCGGTTCCCACACTAGCACATACCGGAAGAATTGGGTTTCCCCAGCACATACCGGAAGAATTGGGTTTCTTTTTTCCATTCTTTTCCACCCATTTTTCTTCGGAAATTAACCATTTTCAGAGGTGTATTTAATATAGACAACGTTTCCGGAGTTGGCTGTACTCGCATTGCCAAGTGCTTGTGATATGTCGCCTTGCTTTGCGCTCCTGTCTTGTCGTCTGTGAGTCTCACGTAATGACTCACTGATTAATTTTTTTGTTGTTGCAAATAAACTAATGACAAAGGCTCCTGCACATTTTAGAAATCCAACGTAGGCCTGTCGTGATCAGGATCTTTTCTCGCCGCGACGTGGTCACGAGCTTCTACCGCAATGAAATTACTGAACCTCTTTTCTACAGAATGTGCCTCAATTTCATTTTAGAGACTACTGAGTATCTTCAGGAGTGACATCCCATTGAGTTTCACTAACAAGCATATGCAATAAAAGAATTCACTCCTTCAGTCGGCGTAGTTATGTTTTTAATAAATATAGGAATTCCTACATATTTCTACCATTTCCTGACATGTTCAGGCAAGTTGTTATTAAAACGAAAGAGTGCTTCATAATTTTGCGAACCCATTTTTGTCACTTATGTAGAATCGGGGAAGTTAAGTGTAGATTGATCATTTAAAGTTTAAAATGTATTTATGACACGAAATGTCGGCGAAGTCTAGAGCGTTGTTGATTTCAAATGTTTGTCTTTCTATCGTTGGATCTGTAGTGACTTATGTAATTCGTCGTTTTTATATGTTCTCATTATATTTAACACGTAAAGAAATATAACTTATGGGGTATGGGTATCCTATTGACTGTTGTGATTAATTATTGTATGTGTAAGATTTTCCGTGATAAGTGGGTCCCTGTTACCACGGCATGGCGCGTCCTTAGGTCGCGGATGTAGGAACGGCCTCCAATATGGAGGGTACATGCGATTATATTGAATAAGCAGTCGCGGACAGCCGACAAGAGGTGGTCCTCCGATCCAAAACAAAGCTCTATAGATAATCTAAACAATTTAAGACATGAAGCTAGTAGACATTTCAGGAGCAAAAAGAAGTAATACCTGAAAGCTAAAATTGATGAACTTGAAACTAACAGTAAGATTAAAAATGTCAGAGACTTGTCTAGGGGCACTAGTGATTTTAGGAAGGGTTACTTGCATAGAACCAATATAGCACAGGATGAGAGGGGTGATTTCGTTATATTATTTTGGCTATGTGCCAGCCTGACCGCTACTTTTGCAGTTTGCTGGAAGGGTCGGCCTGCTGTGTCTTACCCTTTATTGTCGCCCAGGGGTGGCTGAGATGAATAAGTAGGCGATAGGCTGTAAATCTATTTAGGAGCGTTTACGGTGGACTAGCATCGTGCTTGGATAGCACCGGGGGATCGGAAAGTGTTGTCAGTAACTGTCAACGGGAATATAAACAACACGCGGAACGTCCTTTATGTTTGATTCAGATTTGATTCTGATATTAGATTCGATTGATTTTACGGAGATTCGAGTCGATTCTGGTTGGATTCTTCGTCGTTGGACTCTGGAGTAATTTGTTGTTTGGCTGAATGAAAGGAGTAGTATATTGAGCAGAGAATGAAAGGAGAGCTGCTTTTACCGGCGTGCTACCTCTAACCCACCTACAGATCAAAGGGAACAATGAAAGAGGAAGTCGAGTTCGTGCGGTGACTACAATGCTGAGGCAGGAGGAACTAGCTTTTGTCAAGGCTGTCCAATGTTCAGATTTCCCCATTCTCTCTTCGGCCGCTGAGGAAACCAGTGGCGGCTGGCAAGAAGAAGACCCTTGCAGCATTCGAGGCTATCGCGACGAGCGTTTCGGTTCTCGAGCGTCAGAGCGGATTCTGGAGTTAGGCTTTGACCTCCCTCTATTCTCCGTATATCGCCGTGAGGAACAGGAAAGCTGACGAGATTCCAGCACAGACGGCCAGTCTGAACCCGCTTGCTGTTGCCTTGCGCCCGGGCAGGGATCCACGGGCGAACTAGCTTCAAGAACAGCCAGCATATCGGACCGACCGAGTGTGGGCTGGCTACGCTGCGGTGGTAGCAGGGCGAGCCGGCCCGCAACAGCCAAGTAGGCCGCACAAGACCCTACCAATTGTTCGGACAACTCTCAACCCGCTCATGTCTCTAGGAGACATGTCCGGGCCTCTGTGTGACATGCCTGATGGCTCCCCTTCAAACTCCCAATTGGCCACTAACAGTGTCGCTCCCGCAGGTCATGATGGCCAATAAATCGATTAAAATAATGGCGGTTTAATTATCGCCATCCCGACCTCCATTTGCTTTGGACCTGTGTGCCTGCCTTGGCGGCAGTCTTCCCGTCCTCATGGTGGATGACTTGAACGCCATGCACGTGGAATGGAATATAGGCTGAACACGGCAAGAGGCAGACTTGCGTGATTATGCCGACGAGAATTCATGTAGCTAGGAGTCCCCGTCTTTGCAGTTATGCGGATGCGATAACAACGCATCCCGATCACTCCCGCCCTAGAATATCTTATTCAGCGCTATTCACCGCACGTTAGGAGCTGAAGCTCAGGGTGTCGCAATTGGCGGCGGGTGTGCGCTTCCGCAACCTTTGTAAAGTTTTAAGGTCTGGTTGCTGCATCGTATTCCCTGTTGTGTTTCTCTGTAATCAGAAGTTGGCGTTGCATATGTGCAAAAGCGACGTTAACTTGCCCATCATACGAAAGCTGAGACACCTGCGTTCGTCGATTATGACTCATTTTTGAGGAACTCCGTTTACCCTAATTGGATTGTACAGCTGTGAATACCGGTGGATCATTTGTTCGTGGCTGGACTGTGGCTTCGTCTGTAGAGACCAGGTTGCTGCTACGACCTCCCAAGATTTATAGCATCCACACGGCCCAAAGATATGATATTTAAGGCTAATTTTCACATTATTATGTCAGATTGTGGCCTCTCGAAGTCAGTATTAAGCTTGGATCGGTGTGCAGTCGAACACAACTGTGTCACATAGGTGTATTTATTGACTCACTAGTGAGGAAGACACACCACACAGATGGACAAAACCAACACGCACATGCAGTGTAATAACATACACGCGTACGGTACTGAGAAGACAACACGTAATACAGCCCCGACAAAAGCTCAACAAAGTGCCTCAAAGGGAAAAGTTGCATTACAGCATATAAAACCAACCACACACAGTGAACATTAGACTTATTACCAGTGTAAAAACGCCCTACAGTGAATACAGTGAGAGGAACCAGCTACACACAAGAGAACAACATAATAACAACAAGGAAGGCCACCACCCACATGAACCCACCCTCACCCATGGATAAAATAGAAGAACAAGGACATACTAACACCTAGAACATAAGCAAGAGACCATGCTACCAAGCCCCACACAGCGCACCTTATTGAGAAGAAAGACCGCACTCTGTACAACTATGACCCACTGAGCCGGCGAGCTCTCATCCAAAACTAACATTAACTTAACTTTAAATTTTGTACATGATAAACCCCGTAATGTAGAGATCTCTACATGACATGCGTGCACAATACATATAGTAGGAATTTAAGTTTGTTCTCTCAAGACAACCTGAAGATGGCCAAAAAAAGGCCGAAACATGTAGTTGCTTAATATAGTCAATAAATACACCTATGTGACACAGTTGTGTTCGACTGCACACCGATCCAAGTTCATACACACACAACGGGGATGATACACGTCCTAGTATTAAAGCTGTTCGCGACGACAATGGTCAGAGCACAATAGCAGCACAGTTATGTGCGTGATTCAGACACGGCCATTCTCTGTAATTTGTATGGGAATCACACAATCGAAATTGTTACACTATACGTTTGGTGCTCAGTCTGGACGCAGTCTGGGCGCAATCCTGCTCTTCTTTTCATTCACAGCAACTCCAACGATGCAATCTACTCATTATTGACTACCTCAGTGCTTGGCAGTGTCTCCTGGCATTAAGGAGATTTTGCCCAGAGTTTCCGACCCCAGAAGCTGCTGTATTTTCCTGGGTCTCAGGGCATGGGGTTGCCTCTTCACCGACCAAGGACACTGGAACTGTCGTATGACTGGGCTTTGGGCAGAGACATTCACGCATATCATCTTCAGGCTGCTTTGTTTGCCTGGACCCATGAACAAAGCAAGAAACTGCGAGATGTGAAAACGTCCATACTAGGAGGGAGGTGGTCATCGTTGCATGGTTCTAGATCGGTTTAACTTGCTTCACGCATCGATATTTTTTGTGTGGTGGGCCGACTGCCTGTTTTGTCACACTGTCTTGTGCCTCGTTGACCTACTGACATTGTGGTCGAATGCCAGTGTAACAAACAACGTCATGCCTACATGGGTACGTGCCATATGTACTACACGTTGCGCGGTATTTTACTGTTCAGTTCTGGTAACTAGAGACTTGGAAGTTATTTAAAGAATGTGGGTAGGATGGGGTGGTTATGCGCCTGGCGATGGTATGTGACTCAGCAACTACTATCTGTGCAAAAGCACTTACCACCTACATTGGTTGATTGTACTGGCCCCTGATATTCTTGCAGCCAATTGTATTTGGAACTGGTGAGAGGTACAGGAGACACTAGCCTTATAACTTACTGGCTTTTGTCCCATGTCAGACCTGATTTCAAAGCCTGGACCCTGGGTTTACACTGTCGTCAGAAACTTTCAGATTTGGTAAAACATTTGTCAGTCCGTATACCCCCATGACAGATGCAAAGTTCTTGCTGACTGTCATAGGATTTTATTAAGTAACTTCGCGGACGCAAGGAAAACTTGCAAAATTTTGAGGTTATGTCTGACATATATGAAATAAAGAGTCCATATTTACATAAAGAGCTAAAAGAATGGAATAATAGACTATTATCAATACATCTATATAAATAGAAGTTTATATACTAATTCTTCTTCCCTGATGATTGATACAGGAGTTTCTTACCAAATTACTGTAAAGAATGCTGTACTTATGTGGAATTCGCTAGTTTCATAATTTTTCTATAATGTACTTTAAATATGAGACATGTTTACACCAGGAAATAACACACACTCTGCTATGAGCTGAGTATGACAATTGCTACATTCTAAGGCATTTGTAAACTGGCCAAGTGACAAGAAGGTTTGTCAATTCGAAAGGAATGCCTGACCTAGGCGCTCCACCTTCATGGAGTTTTAAAAGTTATCACAATGTAGGATACTGGAAACTCGGTCAAGTGATGTAAGAGTGTGTTAATACTGGAAAGAATGCATGACTTGAGCAGATCGCCTCTATTTATTCCGAAGATTATTTGACTCACTGATTCACTCATTAGTTTAATTTTGATCGACGAAGTCTTGGACAATTGTTTACCAATGCTATATAGCCATATTGAAGAAGAATATTAATTGAGAATTTGTAACAAATTGGTGGAGGCTGATACGCTGCTTAATGTTGCATACCTTCTGTTATTTAAAGGTAAGTTGCATTGATTGAACTAAATTACTTATTGTGAGTCATTTTGACAAAAGCTAAATTGAAAGTTTACTTTTCTAAATTAAAGTAACACGTTGGACTACATAGAGGCGAGACAGCAAGTTTCTTCGCAATCCAAAATAGGGGAAAACTGTTGTTTATTACTGGACCTTCTAATGTGTAAATACAGTGTTACAATTACAAAGCACCACTGATATATTATATATATGTATATAGTTGTTAGTAAAATAGAAATCAGTTTTTAGTTAGAACTGTTGACATTTGGATTGGATCGCACAGTCCTTGAACCTACCCCATTTGAATCAGGACTCTCTGATTCTGGTGGCAGCTACCGCCTACTTAACCTGACCGGACCTATGGTTTCAGTAGGAATTCTCCCCACATAGTGTCAGCAGAGTGGTCGATGCCGGTCCACTCCCTATTGCTAGGCTCTGGGGCACTATATTACTAAACTACCTGACACCACACCCAGGCAAGTAGTATTTTCAGTAGTTACCACTGGAAGAAGCTCATATCACATTGTCTTTCCAGATACGATCACTTTGCGGTACTGTGCGAGCTCCTGCCTGCCGCTGTGCCCTCCTTAGCTGTCAACCTTCTGGCCACAAGTCACGGCTACTTCAACCAGTCGCTGAAGGGTAAACTGCAGTCCAGTTTGGGCTGCTCTCGTCCTGGCAGCCCTGCATCTAGCTCCACTTATGGTCGCTCAGAAGCCATTGTTAACCTTAACAGTGACCCCTACCTCTGGGACAAATTTGGTCGCTGCTTTTTCCCAGGTGCCCAGTTTTTCAAACTTACATATCGCCTTCATGCAGCAGAAGTGGAAGTAAAGGAATTCATTGAATCTGTTATGAAGTCTAAAGGTTGGATGACTGATTATAATATTCGAAGGAAGTTTTCAAGTCCACTGAGAGTCGATGAACTAATGGGAGAACATCCTCGGGTATACCACACTTTAACAGCTCTGGCGCGTTCAACGCGGGATGCTTTGGACGATGTATTTGATAGTTTTACTATAACAGAATGGGTGGAACAGCGCATTTATCCAGACATCCAAACACTGGAACAACTACAGCGTGATTCTTTAGCTCTTAAATCTGTTCGAATATGGCCAAAGAGGCCTTTTCCACCACTTAGAGATCTCAAAAGACTTGGTATACCAATGCCAGAAGACTATGTATCAAATTCTAACTCGACACCTCAAATGTCAGGAAAATAGCGTCATTACCTGTTTTATACTGCTGGCATTGTTGTTATGCTGATGATGGCTTAAAAAGTGAGCTTTCATAAAACAGATGTTCTTGCTGTTAATGCACATGAATAGAAAGTGGGATGTTTGATGAACTGTAATAGTAAGAAATGTCTGAAGCGCTTTTGACCATGTACAGTGCTCTGTGGTACTGACAGTGGAACTTAACAAAATTGTACCGTTAACTACATATGGTGCAAATTTTAGTCATTGTTTAAAGCAATAGGAAATTAATGTATTAACAGTCAAGTGAATTTTACATTAATTATTTTTAATGAACATGACATTGAAGAGATTATATGAACACAGCGATGTGAAATAATTTAGAATGTTTGTTGCTGTCAATATACAAAAAAATATTTAAAAAGAACTGATAAATGACTAGGTAATAAAATGTGATACATATACATAGTATTATTGTAATGTCTGTTGTTAATGTGCCTATGAATCTTATTGAGAGAAAGAATTTTAAAAGTTAGTATTGTTGTATGTTTTTATTTCATAACTGCACAGTGGCGTGCGTACATTTTAAAAGTTGAAGGGTATAGTTAGGGACCAAGAACTGGAACTCATGTCGCACCCTGAAAGTTGATGCATTATGTGTACATTTGTGCTGCTGAAGAAAGTGACCAGTGCTAGGTTAAGAAAATAACATGGTAGTATCTGAAGAGTCAGTTCAGTGGTGCATGTTTGAGTGTGAGTGAATGAAAAAGTGTGAGACGTCTGTTGTAAGAACCATTTAAAGAAAATGCAAGCACTGTAATGAAACACTCAATGTATTTTGATTATATTTTTCAAATCCATATAATAACTCCTGCATTAAGAACTGGGACTGCTCAGGTGGTATAGAGACCAAATTACTGGATTGGTCTTTCGATTCCTAGCAGGGACATGGGCTTCTCAAAAGTCTCCATACTGGCACTGGAGGCCATCCAGCCTCCTATGGAATGGGAAGAAGGAGCTCTTTCCTTGGGGCTGTAGTTGCCTCAGCATGAAACTGACCATTTACCTATATCTCATACCGAGATTAACCCTTTGACGCCTAACGACCACTATAGTGGTCGTACCACACCACTAACCTCTAAACGTTGAATCTTATATATTTATTCAACAAATATAGGTACTGAATATTTTAAATATGATATATACTTTCCGTTATTTTCTCTTCAAAATGCAGTTTGTTTCATAATTCTAACATATTCGGTTCCTGTTTTATTCACATTTACAGGGTGTGCTAAAATTAAAAAAAATAATTCCGGCGCCAAAAGGTTAAGAATGCCTGAACCTACACTCATTTCCCTGCATGCATGCACATGTGGTCAAAACATATAATTTTTCAATGTTAAAACTGGCGGTACTTACAAGTATCAGCCCAGGCAGCATCCTTTTTATACAAAAAATGAGTGCTTACACCGAACTTCATTGCACTGTTTACAGATGACATTAAATATCAAATGGCTGCGATGCAACATTTAATAATATGTGTACATACTGTTGGTCTCTCGTTATCACCAGAGTATGTACTGTCTAAGTACTGAAGGTGGATAGCAGCAAAGTGTGGAATAAAAGAACTTCATACTGGTGAAAATACAGGTAAATAAAGTGGACAACTACTGTCTGCTCCATAACTCAGGTAGTATGTATGGTGGCATTCTTGAAACACATAGCTGCACTTTTGAAGTAATACAGTATATTGCATGCCAACGGTTTTGCTTAAAGGAGAGGAAGGGAGGAAAGGGGAGGTGAAATAACATGGACCCATAAATGGAATGGGAAAGGAATATGATGGAAATTATATATATATATATATATATATATATTTTGGGTGTTGCTTCAACAAGATTCTGGGCCTTGGCCTCCCCTGATGGGGCTTCACCATCACACTTATAGGACAAACCACATTAGGTAGGACTCCTCTGGATGAATGATCAGGCCAATGCAGAGACCTCTGCATGACAACACACAAAGCTCAAAAGAGATAAAACATCTATGTGTCAGCGAGATTTGAACCCACAATCTTGCAAGCAAGCGGCTGCAGACCTACGCCTTAGACTGTCTGGCCACTAGGATCAGCATACATATGTATATATAAAATTATGAAGTCTGGAAGAAGTTTGGTAAGATGCGCAGTGGAAATCATGTACAGCCCTACTAATAATTAAGAACTTATCAGGAATTTTTCCAGAGTGGACAGAGAAGTTAAATGGTACAAACACTCCTCATCACACCAATGGCAACATTCTAAAAAACGAAGAACATGTGTGCTATTCAAAATCTTCTTTGAAAATGTGAACTATTTAACGCTCATTATTTAATATAAAATTACGATTCATTCAACTTCAATAAGATGCTGAAAACCTGAGGAACTACTAGTGTCTCAAGGAGGGCTTTTTCATGAAGTAGATTAATGAACTGTGTATTTTTTAAAGCCATTTCCTTGTTAAACACGTTTTAGATTATGAGAAGTTGGTAGCCTATAATCCAATTCTTTATCAGAAATGTTACAAGTACTATCTAATTAAGATGATGGCTGTAAAATGAATAATAGTGGAATTTTATTAGTAAATGCGTTTTATAATGGAAGGCTAATTAAGTTCATTGTATTGTAATAGAGAGTGAGATTCCTGAGAGGAAGTGACGAAACAAGAATTAAATTGCAGAGTCACAGGAGTGTAATGGCATCAATTTCAATAAGAGAGAGGCAGAGAGAGAATGTTTGGTGTGATGGATGCAGACCACTGACAGTACGTACTGCTGGGAGAGAGTGCAAACTGGAGCAGTTCAGACGTTGTAGAGAACATGATTAACCCATATAGGCCTGAAATGAATCCAAATAAAACTGAATCATTCTGCTTCTACCTCACATAAAACTTGTTTCTATGATAAAGAACAATCGGTTAATACTGTTCCAGGAAATAATCGCGGGGTATTGTGAAATTCATGAGGAGGGATAAAACTTTATATCTCGGACATCTGCAAATAAAGTTACATTAGATAAATAGATATGTATTGAGTTCGATCCCTTATGGTCCCGATGCACCTAGACCTTATGGCCCTTTGTGCCCCATAATCTAATATCAGCTCAGGAGAGCCCTGTCCCTTTACCAAAGTTCCAGAATCTTACTATCCTCTTGGTACAAGAAAGGAGCCCGGATATACTATCCTGTTTTTCTCAGAAACTCCCGGCAAGCGACTCCCTTCCAGGTTCCCCAGTAGAGCCCCTCGGGAGAGAGATACCCGCTTGCGGGACATTTTTACATCTCTCTAAATATATTGTCTTTCTCTCAGAGTGCCCGGTAAGGGAGACCCCTCCATATTCCCTAACAGGGTCCCCACGGACAGGGATACTCCGTCACCAGAGCCACTGGCCAAGCGAGGGGATTCTATTTATTTATTTATTCATTCATTCATTCATTCATGTATATCTGCTGGAGTCCCCAAAAGGAGCCCTCCTACATACATACAGGAAAAACATAAGGTCACCGTCCATGCAGCCCCAAGCAGACGGAAGGCCTACATACAATGAGGTGCGGCATGGTTCCCCAAGGGTATCGTTAACGACACTGCTATCTCTACACCCGTGCCATGCAGCCTTCGGCACAATACCTTCCACCTTGGCTTGGGTAGACCAGAGTCCCGTTAGCCAGCGTGTGTCGTAGCAACCCCCTATCAGAGTATACCCTCCACAACTGTTACCGCTTCCCACGTGACCCAGGGTAGATTAGAGCACGAATCTACGATTCCCCGAGGTACGGAAGAGGGGTTGGATTTATGGGAGGCGCAAATGCAGTTAATGGGTTGTTAACTCGTCCAAACTCTCCCTCCTGGTAATGAAACGCCGACGTAGTAATGACGGACAGACGGCTCAATCCTTGTGGTGCATTAATTCGGTTGGGCTCTTCCTTTTGAACAGCAGTCGTAAAAATTGTAACTGCCGCACATTTCTACCATTTCGGGTCTTTAAAAGCTAAGCACCTGTTATTAGTATATTGTGCATTTTATGGAGTTGTAATTCATTCCGTAGAGTCTTACGACAGGTCCATAGCCTCTTACAAAGAAAATTCTTCACAGAGTACGATCTAGTGCTTCCTTTTTCGATTTCCAGTACCTTCTCATTTCCTTAAAATCCAGTAGCTGCTTGCGTCTTGTTCCTCGTCTTCACGTCACCTTTGTCCTTCCCTCTTACTTCAATAATGTGTTGTAGAACGAAGTTCCTAAGCAAGATGTGACCAATCCAGTTAGCCTTCCCCTTTTTTTAATTGTACGTAGGATATTCCTCTCTTCCTTGACTCCTTCATTTCTCACACGATCGGTCCAACTGATCCCTCCATCCTTCTCAAGCACCACATTTCATAACTTTCCAGGTATTTCTGATCTACTTTCCGATGTGTTCCAGTTTCAGCACGATTCAAGCTATGTTCCAAATGTAGCACTTTAATAGTTTCTTCCTTAAATCTAAGTCCAATCTGCTGGTAAATAGAGCCTTCTTCTTGTTGAATGCTGCTTTTGCCATGGCAATCCTGGATTAAATTTCACGTGCACATCTTACATCATTTGTTACCATGCTACCCAAATAGCTGAAATATTCCACATGCTCCAGATATTTTTGATGTACTATAATCTACCGAGGATGGTTGCTTAGAGATTCTCATTACCGTGGTAATGCAGTTGTGTATATTCAGTGCAGTGTTGACTAACCTTTTTAGAAGCAGGAGCAGGTTATTGATACTCAGGAGGTGTTCACGGTGCTACCGTAGTACCGTGCACAGGTCTGTCCACTATATGTACCTCGTATTCTACACTGAAGAATTTCCAGCAGTTATTGTACATGCAAGAGACCAGGATATCTAGCAATCGTTTTATTCAGTTATTGTGCTCCATGATGATAAGCCAATAGGGCTCGCAACATGTAGGAGTTAGTTGTTTTTATAATATTATTGTAAATCTAATAACATTGTTTGCGTTCGTTGGTTTAAATTATAGCTCCATACTGATTCATTCGTCCATCAGTGACTATGTTCTCAGCAATTGACAGTATCGTTATGTAAGGCACATAAAATATATAGCCCAGAAAAGTGTTCGACAGGAAATTGAAATAGTCATATTTAAGTACGTGATATGGAGTGCCTTTAAACGTAAAAGGTTAATCCATTTCTGTAATAACTACTTATATAAGTGTTTGTCCTACACATTTCCATGCATTTTGTCCAAGTAATCGGCGAGTGAGTTTGTGTTTTCGCCCCAGTTCCAGAGCGAGAAAATTAACGAATTTTCTAAATAACCGTAATAGTAAGAAATTGAGTTAAAGAAGTGTAAAACTTATTTTCATTTCTTACTACAACAATTCATTGTTGTAAGGATTTGCAGAATTTTATGCAAAGTGAATGGGATTCCTGAATAATGGTACTACAATGAAAGCCAACTAATTGAAGTGTTGGGAGTTAAAGTCATTAAGAACTTGTATTTCGTATTGTGACGTCTTCCATGCAGTCAATGTACCAGATTTACAGCAGGAAAAATGTTCAGTGATGACTGTGTTCTTTAGCACTGAAAGAAATCCATTGTATCCACACAACATAGGGTCCACTATGTAGGCTACTAGTTTAGTATTATTGTCACTATAAATATCGATGAAATCATTAAACAACTGGAACCAATTTGACTTTTATAATGGAGATATACATTGTCCTCGAGAGATATAAAATGAATTTTTATGTGTTTACAAACAGTATCAAGCTGCAATTAATTTACTCACATCATTGCCGTATATTTTTCTGTTCCTCTAGGTGAGGGGAACATCTGTCCCCCAATTCTCATTATGACTAAACAATCCTTTCGGTTTTACCCCTACTTCGGATGGAGGTTTATATAAAGTGGCGTCTTCCTGTGTTGCTGGGCTGGGTGCACAGCAGCGGGGAGCGTAGAGTACACGTTGCTATGTCGACACAAACGCCTCCCAAACTGACGCTGCAGTTCTTGCGGAAACTACTCGCCGAAGCAGAACCCGACGTCTGCATTTCTTCCTTTGAGGTAAGTTCATTGTACCATATTTGTATAAGTTTTCATATGCTTATTTCGGAGTGTGGAGACCAATGTGAACACATTTTGCAAACAATTTACTGTAAGTCAGTATATTGGTTAAGGTATTGGCTAACCAAAATATGGGTTTAGATTGTCTGAGGGGGCAAAATACTTTTCCTCTTTTTCACAGTGCAGATCTCCTCTGGGGCCAGCCTCGCCTCTTATCCGGTGGATACCTGGGGCTATTTACCGAAGTTAAAGAGGCCGGGGCCAGCGGATTACCTCCATCCAGTACTGTGGTTAACAATACATAGACATATACTTGCGCTCCCTCGTTGGGTTTTAATAATCGTGATGCTTAATGAAGCATAGGGGCAACTTTGTCTTTACCGTTAACTCATTACTTTGACGTGACATATTTGCTGCCACAACTCAGATTCAGATCGCCGTCTTGTGGGTTATGTCACCTTGCAGGCTTGTAGGTGGATTCAAATGTTTCTGAGGAATTTCCTGCCTCCTCCTTCATCGTAAATATTCCTCCGAAACGTTGTTACCTGCAATTTAAAAAAGGCACAATTATTTTAAATTCGCATTTAAGCATTTCTGCTCGTCGTTATGACTACTGAGTAACGAAGTGGGCTGATGATTGTTGCTTAGTTCTGATATCGGTTACATTCCATTTCCTCACTGAAAATGAGTCTTGTTGGACTGCATAGTGTCATGTCAGAGAGGCAATTGTGATTTTCTTCACGTTTCTAGGACAGGAGTAAACTGACATTATTGATCAGAGTGCGTTGTAACACTGGCAGCTGCAAGGCTGATTTCGAACTGCAGTTTCACATTCACGTCCGCGGTGATTTGCTCTGTGATATGCTGAGACTGGCATTCGGAAAACGGAGGAAGCCTGATGGCCAGACGGCAGCAGACAAGCAGATACAGTTTGGGGACAGCGTTATACAGATGTGTTCATAATATTTTCTCATGCCATCTGCTACACGTGAAAAAGGCTGAGATATACAAAAGTGTGATTCACCTGTTTTTTTGTTCTCCCACGTAGAACACAGAGTAATGAGGGGAATATTTGAATCTCAGGGGCATAAAGTGACAAGTATTTGCAAAACTGCATACTGTGGAGCTTATAAATTTACCCTACGCCATGTGTTGTGGGGGTGATAACTTTAAAGGAAGGGGTATGTGTGGGCCATGCACTCGAAGTACGCATGGGAGGGAAAGGACATGCATGCGAGTTGTTGGGCGATAAGCCTGAAGGGAAGTAACCACTTTGTACAGCTACGCGTAGACAGCGGGTTGATTTAGAAAGAAGCAGGATGAGTGAGCGCAGACTGAAATCGATCGACTCAGAATAAAGACCGTGATTGTATTTCGTGAACACGATAATGTACCACCGGAATACACAAAATGACGGTAAACTCCTTGATAAGCATCAATAAACTTCTGAAAATATTACGCTTCGTGCATTTAATTAGATTTTTCGTAGAAGGAAGCGGCCGTGGCCAAATTTCGAGTACTATCCCGAAATTTCCGAAAGGGACTGAAACAAATTACGAAGAACCTGAGTTAGGATGGTCGGTAGGCCCACACAAATTCCAAACGATTGCCTTCCGAATAGCCTACCATTTCAACCAACTTGCTTGGTTACAGAACATCACATTACTGATGCGGAGTGTTGGGTTCTGTCAGCGGTGCTGTTGATGCTGAAACGTTCTTGGATGTTCCGGCGTGGTTACTGGCGAATAATTGCCGATATTTAGGTGGAACATGCTACCTCCGCCTTCATAGTCTGATACTGATATACTGTAAAGGCTTAACAGTCGACAGGGCGTAACATACCGCAAGATCTGAATTGCAGCAATATGTATTTTTACCGTGAATCCCAAAGATGAATCCATCTGCCGCATTTCATCATGTAACCATAATAATTGTCACGTTTCAGGTTGCCACAGGTTCGGGCCGTGGTGACAACTATACGGCTATGTTGTACCGGGTTCGAATCCAGGGCATGACTCGGAATGGTGAACCGTGGAAGCGTTCCCTCATCTACAAGTGTCTGCCTGATAACCCAGCGCATCGCCAGGCGTTCAAGTCTGATGTTCTGTTCAGAAACGAAGTTGCGTTTTACACACAAGCATTGCCCGTGCTGCTGCAGTTTCAGGTAAGCTTTACGTGGGTGGATCCAAAATTTTCCGGACTAACGCTGTAAAAACCATAAAACTCACCATAAGACCTATCGGCCGCCGTCACCCTCGAAGCAGTTCCCTCCCGCATGTAGACACAGGTCCCACCGTCTCCTCCATTTTTGGAACGCATCCTGGAAGTTCTTTTCTGT
>Ga0123355_10008185_pt1 | contig 15792 bp, 15 predicted proteins | sample TergutEmb28metaG_3_FD_89872 | JGI IMG/M metagenome (GOLD analysis project Ga0123355, IMG submission 89872) | Embiratermes neotenicus P1 segment gut microbial communities from Petit-Saut dam, French Guiana - Emb289 P1 | ecosystem: Host-associated > Arthropoda: Insects > Digestive system > Gut ... | reverse complement strand
ACTTAATTTTACAACAAAAACGGGCCGATTTCGACCCGTTTTTTTCGGCTGTAGCATCTTTTTTGCGCCCCTCTTTCGGGACTTGATTCTTTTTGGGACTGCTATTTCGTTACAGTCCCTTTTTGCCTCCTTGTTCTCGGACAAAAATCCTGCGCAATATTGCAACTTTATTTCCTTACGTTCCCTTAGTAAGTTTCCCTAAATTTCGTAGAATATGTTCAGATTCTATAGCCATGCGAACGGCTTGAGCCGTACCCCCTTCTTGACCATCCCAATAGCAAATCATGCAAGTAGAGTTTTCAACCATAAAACGGTTACGAAGATAATAGCAATTACGAGTGTAGCCATTGGGTGCAATAATTATTTCGTGTTTAGCGTAATGTCTTACAAGTCGATGTAGTCTACCCCAATCCCCTGAGAATCCGTGATTAGCAAATGGCAAAACGGCAATCAGTTGTATATGATTGTATTTTATTTTTCTACAAATATCCAATACGGCTTTGCCGCAAAGCAAGTCAAACCCTTTAGCCATACCACAAAAAAATGTATTATATCCCATCCGAAGGGCTTCAATAATAGATTCGTTGATCTTCTTGTGGAAATTTTTGTACACATCACTTTCTTTATCTTCTAATGAAAAAGGAAACTTCTCTGGCCTATACCCACTAAAGCAGACCGAGCAGTATTTATTAATTTCCATGCTATCCCATCCTGTTATGCCATATTGTTATTTAATTATAACGTAACAGGATTGTTTTTACCACAATTTGAAATAGTGTTATTTCAAGGGGTGGTAAAATTATGGAACGGCTAAAAGTATTGCGAGAAGCTAAAGGTTTGAATCAGCAAGGACTTGCACTTAAACTAAACATATCTCAATCGTCAATCAGCTATTATGAAACAGGCGAAAGAAAACCAGATTTAGACACACTTATCCAGCTTTCAGATTTTTTTGATGTGAGCATTGATTACTTGGTATGCCGTTCCGACGTGAAGCAATCCTTTATACGCGACGGGCAGAGTACCGATGATATGAATTTTTGGCAAGATTATTTAAGATTAACTCAGAGCCAAAAAGAGCATGTCTCAGCATTTATGCAGGGGTTAGTAGTTGGTAGCAAGCTTCCAATCTCCTAGATATTCGCCATGTGTGGCATACAAAAAAAGAGCAATGTATCACCAAAAGATACTTTGCTCTTTTTTGCATAATTACTTTTGACTCTTATCGCGTTTTTGTTATTTTTATACATCCAATATTTTCAAAGCTTTTATTCTTGTTACTGCGTCTTCCACGTTTGATACCTCAAGTTTTTTATATATCAACTCAATATGAGAACGAAGAGACGATAGTTTAATACCCAAAATACTAGCAATTTCTCTATGTTTTTTACCCTCATATAGCAATCCTATTACTGTTTTTTGCTTTTCTGTAAATTTAATAGGAGGACTTTCATCATTTACTGATTCGGTATTTAGTCCATTACGAGTTTTTGAGTATAACAGCTTGATAAATTCAATCTGGCTTCTATTTTTGTTTTCTCGTTGCTCAATGCGCTTTTGCAATTTATATAATATGCTACAAAGTACTGCACCATCATTTACAAATAGTTGTACATAACTATATGGATATGCCGCAATTACAGCATTCTCTAAATGGTTAAATGCCTCATTCTGGAATCGCTCATTTTTCTTCCAATAAGCGATGGTTAACAAAATTCGCGTTTCAACAATGTCTAGTGGCCGGTTAAATGCGTTGGCAATATTCAAAATCTTTTCCAGCAAAATTATTGCAGAATCGTATTTTGCTGTGATTATAAATGCTCTACATGTGGTAAAAGCCGCGTAAATTTCCCAAAAAGTTAGGTCACTAAAAGTTTCCACATCCAGCCAACGTAGGGCGGCTTCTTTATCACCACGTGCGATTTTACGCCGCACCACAAAAGCCTCAAAATTATGGCTTAAATGATATGCCTTCTTTTCTTCAATCATTTGAGCTATAGAGTTTATAACCAATTCGGCTTCTTCTATCTCCTCTATAGCATCCAATATGCAAACCAAAATCGACATAGCACATAATTTTGTATCGGAAAAGAAGTTGGTTCTAATCTGTGCGTTTGCTTTCAAAGCACATTCGTAAGCTTTTTCTAAATGATTTTGCTCATATAATATTCCTGCAAGTATACTTTCGGTTAAAATTGGTGTGATTTTGCCGTATAACCTGCTTGTTCTTGGCTCTATCTCTTGCTTTACTTTATCAACTGTATCTTCTAAAGCCAATTCTGAAAAATCAACGATTCCGCGATGACGCAAAGGAATATGAATGGATATATTCCATGAAGGATTAATAACATCCGGCATGTCACTCTGTGCATCTATTTCATCTACAATCTGACTTAATGGCACACGAAAGTCCATCATACGCATATGAAAAATGTTATAAGCATAATCAGGAAATTTAGTTGCAATTTCTGATTGTTGTTGATAATATTCATCCATATAAGAAATCATATTATCTCTATGTCCTTCAACAAGAGCGCGCCAAGCCATTAGATACAATAAGTATGGATATTTTTTTGCAGTAAGTTGTACTTCTGGATGTTTTAGTAATGGCTGAAGCTTCCATACAACAAGAACATCATTACTTGTTACTTCAGGTAAATTAAAACATTTTGCAATTCCTTCATGGTATTTGCATCTAATAAAACAGTCGATCGCGCTATAAAAATCCATTTGATGATGCAAATGCCAGTTTCCCTCCGCTATCAAAAGGGATTCTATAAACTCCTCACCACGTTCTTTAGCCAAACGATTTAGAAATAGTTGGAATAAATGATGATATCGGTAGACACCTTTTTGTAATTGTGTAATAAAAGCACCTTTCTGCACCAATTCTTTAAGCCATTCTTCACTGTTAGCCATACCAGTTAAGGCTTCGCATAACTCTGGTGTGAGCTTCCGTGGAATTGATGTGCAAAGCATAAAGTTACGGGTTGATTCATCCCACTTTTCCCATACGTTTAATTTTATAAACTCGTCCAAATAGTCATAGACTCTATCTGTAGGCAATTTTCCAGACAACAAAAGCGCGTTTATACCGATTGCCCAACCTTGGGTTTGCTGACCAATATCCTTTGCTTGCTCCCGCGTAATTGGATTCCCGCGTTTTTTATATAAAGCCATTATTTCTTTGTTGGTAAAAAGGAATTGCATCGCGTTAATATAGGTGACATGACCCATTATCCGTAAATTTGATAATTCTGGCGGAAGATCATAACGAGTAATCAATACAATTTGAAAGTTTTTTGGCAAACGTTTTATAAACACGAAAAGAAGTTGGAGAATTTCTGTAGAATGAATCAAATGTAAATCATCTATGATAAGTACTGCTTGTTTTCTACTGGAAAGAGCTGAAACTGCACGCAAAGAAAACTCGTCAGGAGCGTTTTGGAAAGAAGGGTGCAAAACAATCTCACTCAGAGTTCGGTTTTGAGGCTGACATTCAATAAGAATAGCACAAAAACGTTCACAAAAGCCGGCAAGGTTATTGTCATATTCGTCCACAGAAAAAACGGCCTTAGCGCGAGTATCCTTGCTTAGCCATTGCATCACAGATATTGTTTTACCATAACCCGCTGGCGCGCAAACAATAATAATACGATGAGTTCTAAGTTCATCAAAAGTATGGATTAAGTTGCGCCTTTCAAGCATTATGTCGCTGGCTTTAGTCACTTTTTTTCCCCTTTTTATTCTGTTTTTTTATAATGGCTATTCAGTTAGCTCATGAACGCCCTGCTTTCAGGGGCATGAAGTCAGAGGCGTTAGAATCGCAGAATGTCGCACTTTCCACCTAGTTTCCTAATGTGACGACAACTTTCATGAGCTAACTAAATAGCCATTGTGTGTTCCCGCTAAAAGATTTGCAAATTGCTTAACTTATATGTATCACTTGAATAAAAAGCTATTATAGCCATAATACGTCGTATAAATGTATTCAAGTTGAATACCGCCATGATTTGACATCTGGTATAATGAATGTCTGAAAAATAACTACCCAAATTTTTCGTCCATTTCTAAATTGAATTCTAATATGTTTCCAGTTAAGTTTAACATTCGTCGAAATTTTTGTAACGGGAGCAAAAGGGGGGTGTTTTTGCGTTTTTCATAAAAAAAAGCTATAACAAAGCCTCCTTACGGCAACAAAAACCGCAGGGAGGCTTTATTTCTAGTGGCAATATACTATAGGGTGTGTTGCCACTAGTACTTATATTTTACACCCCAACGAACTCTCCATTTTCCATAACTACTGTCCTGGTGCCGTCTTCTGCAATGCCGTCTACGTGCATATCTGCCGTACCAAACATAAAATCTACATGTAGTAGCGATTCGTTTATCCCGGCTTGCGCAAGTTCTTCTTTGCTCATATTAAGGCCGTTTTCCAAGCATTTGGGGTATGCTTTGCCCAATGCCAAATGGCTAGAGGCGTTTTCATCAAATAAGGTGTTATAAAATAGCGTGTTCATTTGCGAAATAGGCGAACTATTGGCTACCAGAGCTACTTCACCTAGATAGCATGAGCCTTCATCCATTTCTATAATGCTTTTCAATATTTCCTTGCCTGCCTTGGCCTGATAATCCACAGCACGACCATTTTTGAATGTGATACTAAAATCTTCAATCAAATTGCCCTGATAACTCAATGGCATGGAGGCTACAACTTTGCCTTCAGCGTGGTTTTTGTCTGGGGCTGTGAAGATTTCTTCAGTAGGCATATTTAAGAAACAATGTATGCCATTTGGGTCATTACCGCCACCGCCCATCCATCTATGGTTTTTGGGCAAACCAATCGTAAAATCAGTGCCTAGGCTGTTTGTAAAGTGCAATGCCTTAAAACCCTTGTTATCAAGGTATTCGGTGCGTTTTTTGAAGCTATCGCGATGGATTTCCCAGTCTTTAATAGGATTTTCTCCGTCTGCCCGCGCACCTTTTAAGATTGCTTTCCAAAGAGCTTCAACGGCCTCTTCTTCCCTTAAATCTGGAAACACCATAGCTGCCCACCGCAGTGAAGGAGCTGCAACAAGCGACCATCTTATTTTTGTGGACATGGTTAATTCTGAATGGGGCTTAAGAGCCTCCCTGCTTGCTTTTAGAAAACGTCGTAGACGGTCAGTATCCACGCCATTTAATAAATCTGGGCTGGAAGAATTAATATGCAGATATACCACACCTCTGTCATCGTAATGCTTCATACGGTCTACCATCCATTGCGGGTATTCATCAAAGAGGCTATCTGCGGAATGAATATACCAAGTACGAGTAGATTCATCGTCGCCCCAATTGATTCTTACCTCAGAGGCACCTGCTTTATAAGCATAGTCTTGTACCATACGTGCAAATTCTGCGTTTACAATATCGCAGTTGATAAATACAGGCTGACCCTTTTGAACATTGCCTCCAGAACGAACCAGTAGTTCTGCGTATTTCTTTAATTGTGCTTGGTTCAATATAAACATCCTTTCATGTGGGAATACGCCCTAAATTGTAATCGTTATTATCCCCCGACGTTTGTTTGAATGCAAGTTTTTTCTAAGGCAAAAATCTATTTGTTAATTTTTACAAACTTTCACCGAAATCTTTTCGGAATTTCAGAGCAAGGGTTTCTGGCCAATTACCGATAGGTTTTAGGCGGCCAAAGAAAAAGCGGAGTACATTAGGTTCTTCCACAAATTCCAGTCCACCAATCAAGTGGCGATTCTGGTATAACCAGTTTATTCGGTCAGCGGCATATTTAATCTGCGATAATGTAAATACGCGTCTAGGTACGGCTAACCGTGCTAGTTCCATTTCTGCTAAACGTTCGCTACCATCTTCATTGCGCTGTTCGCTTAGCGTGCCGCGTTCCATACAGCGTACACCACTTGCGAGAAATATCGCGGCCGCCAATGCGCCCGCAGGATATTGACTCTGAGGAATGTGGGAACAGAATTGCATGGCATCCACATGACAACCAAGACCACCTGGAGGGGTAACAACTGGAATTCCATGTGCTAACAGTTCGTTGCAAAGGGCTTCTACAATTATTGGAGTTTGACTTACCACATCAATATCCATAGTCTCTTGAAGTCCCACGGCTAGTGCTTCCATTTCGCGTACTGACATTCCACCATAAGTTAGAAAACCTTCATATAGCGGTACCAGTTCGCGCATTTTAAGAAACAAGTCTTCATCAGATACGAGTATGCCGCCACCCCGTGCTGAACCCAGTTTTCGCGCCGAAAAATACACAACATCCATAAGCGAGGCGATTTCACGTGTTATTTCTTTTATATCAACATCCTTATATTCAGGGTCACGTATCTTGATAAAATATAAATTATCACCCAAAAGGCTCGCGTCATAAACAAGTTTTATACCTTCTTTGCGGCATATACTCGAAACCTCACGCATATTGCCCATAGATACCGGTTGGCCTCCTATTAAGTTGGTTCCCGCTTCAATACGAACAAATGCTATTTTGTCCTTGCCAAGCCGATTTATGGCTTCATGTAACTTTTTAATATCTATATCGCCCTTAAAAGGCGCGTCGCTTTGTATCTTAAATCCCTCGTCACCAATGATTTCCTCAACAATACCGCCATTAAGTGTAATATGTGCTTTTGTGGTTGTAAAATGGTAGTTCATAAGAGTGACTAAACCTGGTTTTACAAGGGCTTGCGCAATAATGTTTTCACATGCACGACCTTGGTGAGCTGGCAAAAAATATTTCATGCCAAAAATATCTTGCAATACTTCTTCTAAGCGATAGTAAGTTTCCGAACCTGCATAACTATCATCAGCTTGCATCATAGCGGCATATTGATTCTGACTCATTGCGTTTACGCCACTATCGGTAAGCATGTCCATAAATACATCGCGATTTTTAAGCAAAAAGGTATTAAACCCAGCTTCCGCCATACTTTGCAACCGTTCTTCTACTGGCAATAGATTTACCCGTTGAACCATCCGCACTTTGTGCATTTCAAGAGGGATATTTTCCCCCGACATAAATGTTACATTGGACATAATGATTCTGCTCCTCAATATTTTTTTTGGATTTATATCCTGTATATCCTGCCTTTTTTGCCCAAATAAAAAGTCCCTGAGCAAGCTAAAGGCCTGCTCAGGGACGAGAAGTCTTATAAAATATTCCCGCGGTACCACCCTGATTGCGACTAAAAATAAGCCACCACTCAATGGAGTCAAATAACTCCTGCCCTATGACGGTGGGCAATCCGTATGTTCCTACTAAATTTTTATATTATCAAAAAAATTAACAAGATAATGAAAATTTTTCAGAGCATCAGCTCGGGAGTGTATTTATATATCTGTCAGCACCTGCTTGCACCAACCGCAGTATCTCTTTATGGTTCAGTTTTTAGCATTTTGGCACTATTATCCCTAACACAATCACTGAACATGCTGATTGAAGATATTTTTCTCTCCGTCATGGCCTTTTTCGGGTAAAAGGTAACACAGAGGTTTATTGTTGTCAAGCTTTTGAGTTTCCCCATTTTTTCACGCACAATCGAAAAAATACAAACAATTTTGATGAAACATTTTCAAAATTTTGCACATACTAGGAATTGCAGAAAAAAGAGAGGGCTGACGGGTATGGAGCTTAGAGATTTAATTGGTGAAAATAGTAAAAAATTCAATAGAATCGTAAAAAGCAACAAACTAAGTAAGTGTACAGGGTTCACTTTGGTTGAATTGATTGTAGTAATAGGCATCTTACTGGTGTTATCGGTGCTGTCGGCTATAGCATATACCAATGTTACCCAAATGGCACGTGTGGCCGCAGACCGCGCTGACGCTAATACAGTAGCACGCGCTCTAAACACTTACAACGAGTTGCTTAACGATGACAATGCTTGGATATGTAGTGAGGAAGATTTACAACAAACAGTCATAGATAACCGTTTTAACTTATTACTAACCCTTGACAACAGTATTGTTGACATGGATTTATCTGTATCTGTGGATGATTTTTCTAGTGTAGATCGCATTATATCCATGATAGACAATATAGGGAATGTTGCCCCTGATTCGCCGCCTTTTTGGGTAGTGCGCCAATGAAAGTAATCATTGATATTGGCGAAAGTGCGGTAAGTATGATTATCACCAATAATAAAGGTACTGTGCTTCGCCAGGGTGAAGCTGATTGGGGCGGCTCTGCAAATTATTTGCCTATAGCTATAAAAAAGGCGGCACAAGCCGTAAAATTGCCCATATGTTTTAATATGCCTTCTTTTGTGATTATAGGCGGTTCCCACGTTATTCTTAGAAGATTCACTTGGCCTAATATGTCAGATTCAGCACTTAGATTTAATGCACAAACAGAAATTGAGCCAATTCTACCTGGTTCCCTGTCTGATTTTATTATTGGATGTGAAGTGCTGAAAAAAGACGAATTAACTGCGGAAGTTTTAGTGGCGGCCACACCATTGGAATATGCTAATATGATTATTAATGCAATGCGTAAAGCAGGATTCAAAGCAATCCGTATGGCGGTACGAGAACAACTATGGGCGCAATGGGCTGACCGTTCTGAATCTTATGCCGTTTTAGATATTTGTGATAAAAGCAACAATAAAGTCAACTTAGCAATTTATTTGGGGGGCATTTTCTACAGTAATCGCCATTTTATCGTTGACACAATTAATGATGACAATGAATCTACCACAGCTTTACTGGATGAAATCAGCGTGACTATTGATTACATCCACTACAAGGAGCGGGGTAGTAATGTCAAGTACATTCTGCTTATTGGAGAAAAAAGCGACACAGTACAAAATTTGACACACAAAATAAAAAAGCTACAAATTCCAATACTAATGCTCTTTGAGTTTCCAGCGAGACGCCCGATTTCTAAGCGGGGTATGGATTTAAGACCAATTGTAAAAGTAAATCCAGTCCGGCAATTAGCATTGCCAGTGGCCTGTATCTTCATATTGTTATTTGCATTGTTATATTTAGGCACGACCATTCAAAATGAAGAGCGCGAATATTTGCTAGCACAGGAAAAGTGGCTACAAGAACAACAAGACCGTTATGTTATTTCAACAGAGGATGTTATGCAGCTTAATCAATCTGTTCAAGTTATAGCTGCTCAAAATGAAGCACTAGATAATTTTTATCAAGAATATCCACAGGCACGGGAAGTAATCCCGGTCATGCTTGCTTCAGGGCTTACGGTTGAAGGGCTTTCATCCGAAAACGGCTCGCTTACATTGATAGGTACAGCAGGCTTTGGCCGATTAGCCGAAGGCGTATTGTTTTTGCGCAACCACGCATTGGTTGAAAGCGTGCGTTTGGAAAAGGCTGGAGTTCCTGATGGTTTTATTATTAGCTTTGATTTGCGGAACGGGGCAAAAAAATGAAGCGAATGCTAAGAAGAATGGTTCTGCTAGTAGTTTTTTTGATGTTGCTAGTGGGTACCTTGTACTATACGTTGCACTTTCGACCAGTCAACGCGCAAATACAAATGTTGCGCGTATCTGTAGAACAAAAATCCTTTGAATTGGAAAATTCCCGTGAAAGGATTCGGCAATATGAAATATTATCAAAGATCTTGGAAGAACAAATGGCAGAATGGGAAAGTCGAATTGATACTTTGCCAGAAAATTTTGATGACGCAGATATATTGCGGCGTATACAACGAATAGCAGAGCCGTACTCGCAAGGGTTGCAAGTCTCCTTTTCAGAGCCGTATGAGGGTGTAGTTTGTACAACTATCGCGTCGATTCATTTTATATCAGACTATACTGGACTAATGACAGTGTTAAATGGATTCGCCCAAGACAATACAGTAAATAGAATTGTACAATATACACTTGATGGTTCAAGTGGCACCGGAATAAGAAATGGATTGCTGAATATAACCCTTCAAGTTGAATATCTTACCCGAAGTGAAACTGATATGTAGGGCGTACTCCCACTAACGAAAAATCGCCGCGCAAATCTGTATTTTCGTTAGTGGGAACACGCCCTAATACAATTATTATGTTTTTGAAAAATGCCTTGAAGGACAGCAACCAAACATGATACAATATTTTATGTTGGGAATATGCTGATTAATTTGAATATTATTGCAGTCGTTGAGATGTTTGGAAAGGATGAATATTAATGACCATCACCGTAAGAAAAGCAACAGAGGCAGACATTTCCAAGCTAAAGAACAATCCTACATGGGGATGTGAAATTTCCAAGTTTGACTGGCACTACGACAGTGAAGAAATCTGCTGGCTTACAGAAGGCGAGGTCACTGTAACCTACGATGGCAGTAGCGTGTCGTTTGGCGCAGGGGATTATGTAGAGTTCCCTAAAGGGCTATCGTGCGTTTGGGATGTGACAAAGCCTGTAAAAAAACACTATGAATTTAGGTAGTTCGTGCGGATTTTAGTTGATGCTGATGCCTGCCCTGTCAAGGAAATAATCGTTAGCTTGGCAAAACAACGAAATATCCCTGTTATTATGCTGATTGATACATCTCATCAACTTAATGACGGCTATAGCAAAGTCATAACCGTAGACAAGCACGCCGATAGCGTGGATTACGCACTGATGGGCTTACTTGCGCGTGAGGATATTGTTGTCACACAAGATTATGGTTTGGCGGCTATGGTACTTGGCAAAGGAGCGCGCTGTGTCAACCAAAATGGACTGATTTACACTAATGATAACATAGACAAACTGCTAATGGAGCGGCATATTGGAGCAAAAGTGCGCAGAAGTGGTGGTAGAACAAAAGGCCCAGCCAAGCGTACAAAAGAGGATAATATGCGATTTCATGCTGTTTTTGAAAAATTATTAGCTAGCGAATGTTCGTCTCGCAAGTGATTGCGTGTCAAGATATAAAAAATAGTAGAATCTGGGAGGAAATCAGAATGGCAAAATTATTGTTTCAAGGACATGGAAGTTTTCGTATTACTGCAAATGATGGGCATGTTATCTATGTTGACCCATATGTAGGACAAGGTTACGACGCTCCCGCCGACATTATTCTAGTGAGTCATCAACACGGCGACCACAACCAAGTGCAACTTTGCGCTATCAAATCCGATTGCACTATTATTACCAATGTAGAAGCACTTGCCGATGGTAAACACAACAGTTTCAATCTTGATGGCATAGAAATTCAAGCCGTTGAAGCCTACAACGAAAATCACAAGATTGATGAATGTGTGGGCTTTATTATTATCGTAGATGGTATAAAAATTTATGCAAGCGGTGACACATCAAAAACTAAACAAATGGAAACCTTCGCAGAAATGAAGTTAGACTATGCTATTTTATGTGGTGATGGCGTATACAATATGAATCTTGATGAAGCGGCAGAATGTGCTAAACTCATTGGCGCGAAACATAATATTATTATTCACCTTACACCAGGGCTGTTGTTCGACCAACAAAAAACTGAAGCATGGCAAGCACCAAACAAGTTGATTATCGCCGATGGTGAAGAAATCGAACTGTAAAAACTGAGGTAATTATCATATGCGAGTTTGTGTACTTATGGGGAGTCCAAGATTAAATGGCAACACTGCCGAACTTTGTAAACCATTTATAAACGAGTTGCAATCACATCAAGCAGAGGTTGAGTATATTCCTTTGCATGATAAAAAGATTGCCTCCTGTATAGGATGCTATAATTGTCAAAACGTTGAAGGCGAATATGGCTGCGTTCAAAAAGATGATATGCAATCTATGGTTGAAAAGATTCTGTGGGCAGATGTTTTAGTTTTTGCCACACCTATTTATACTTGGCAAGCTACCCCTACTATCAAAGCAGTAATGGATAGGATGTACGGGTTTAATAAATTTTATGGCTCTGCGCCCCGCACTTCTTTGAACCAAAACCAAGCCTATGCTCTGATTGCTACCTGCGGTTATGACCTTGATTATGGAGCGGGATTACTAGATGAAGGAATCCGACGATGGTGTACTCATTCAGGGTTAGATTACTTGGGAATGTATGCCGTGCGTGACGAAGATAATCTTGTTTCTTTTCAAACACCAGAGGCTATAAGCGGAGCAAAACAGTTCGCTCAAACTATTTTGGAACACCATAAAACTTGATAATGGAAAAATATTTTGAGTACGACGAAACGGAACTGGCTCATTTACGCAAAAAGGATAAGAAACTCGGGGCAGCTATTGACCACATTGGCATTATTAAACGCAGGGTGAACCCCAATTTGTTTTCTGCTATTGTTGAAAATGTGGTGGGTCAGCAGATTTCAAATAAAGCGGCGGCCACGGTGTGCCAACGATTGAATGAACTCAGCGGTTGTCTTAGCAAGAAGCATAAAAAAATTTATTGAAGAAACTTAGAGTCTGTCTAAAATCTTCATGCCGCCTCGTCAATCCAGCGGTGGGGAGACAGACTCTTAAACTAAAGGCGTTCGGCGGTTGATATTCGCTCTTCGACTGGGTTGACCGCGTTCGTATTTGCGAGAATTGCGTAGCCTGAAGATTATGGAATTTAATTGTGTCCTTGCGTATACACTAGAGAGCAAAAAAGACTGACCAGTGCGGTAAATGTTTTTGCTCGCTGATATAACACAAAACACCTAAATATAACCGTCGAATATTGACTACCGGATTTTGTTGAATTTTCATTTATAATGGTTTGTAACAGGCTGAGAATAAAGGAGGTAGAATCCTACCATGAAACAAACTATTGAGGATTTCAAACAGTATGTGGAAAGAATTACAATGTTCAAGCAAGCAATGGCGATACTTGCATTCGATTCAAACACAATTGCTCCCGATGGTGGTCTTGAACAACGTGCAAAACGTTCTGGCTTTTTTGAGCTAGAAATTTTCAACATGTATATATCGGAAACTATGAAACAGCATCTGGATGCCCTTGCGCCCCATATATCCAGTTTGGACGACGATGTAAAAGCAATGTACCGTTTATGTAAAGACAAGTACGATTCTGGTACAAAAATCCCGCCAGAACTTGTAAAAGAATTTGCGGAACTTACAGAAGAATCCTCCAAAGCATGGGAGAACGCACGGAAAAATGCTAATTTTGCAGAGTTCGCGCCATTTCTTAAACGGCTTGTAGACTTGCAGAAGAAACTTCTTGAATATCGTGCCGATGAAATGCCTGTTGACGGCACTGCTTACGATATTCTACTTGACGATTATGAAGATGATATGACCACCGAAAAATACGATAAATTCTTTGAGGGTCTAAAAGCTGTTATCGTTCCGCTAATCAAAAAAGTTCTTGCAAGTGAAAAGAAAATTGATACATCTTTCCGTAACTTCAAAGTAGATACATCAACCCAACGCAAAATAGCAGAATTTATTGCCAATAAAGTGGGCTATGACCTAAACTGCGGCTATATTGGTGAATCAGAACATCCATTTAGTTGCGGCTCAGACAGTACTGATGCACGAATCACCACAAACTACCATGAAGATGATTTTATTTCATCGCTATATTCTGTACTTCATGAATGCGGACATGCAATTTATGAACAAGGAGCAAGCGAAAACCTTGTTGGAACATACCTTGGTGAGGGCGGTACAATGGGTATGCACGAAAGCCAAAGCCGTTTCTACGAAAATGTTATTGGTAGGAGCCTGCCTTTTTGGCAAAGCATCACCAACGAGTTGAAAGAGTTGCTTCCCGATGAATTTAGTCATGTAACTCCTCTGATGTTTTATGAATTTTCCAACCAAGTGAAAAATTCCTTCATCCGCATAGAAGCAGACGAACTTACCTATTGCTTGCACGTTATAATACGCTATGAAATTGAAAAAATGTTATTCTCAGGCAATTGCGAAGTTGATGACCTGCCTAACATTTGGAATCAAAAATATCAGGAATATCTGGATATAACCCCGACTGATGATGCAGTTGGCGTACTTCAAGATGTGCATTGGTCTGAAGGGTTATTTGGATACTTTCCATCATATGCCCTAGGTTCGGCATACGCCGCCCAATTTTTATCCTATATGCAGAAGGATTTTAATCTGGATGAGACTATACTTAATGGCGATTTTTCCAAAATAAGAAGCTGGCTTAGAGAAAAAATCCATGCACATGGCTGTATGTATACCACCGAAGAACTTATGAAGCGTGAATTTGGCGAACAGTTAGATGTGAAACATTATGCCGAGTATTTGAATAATAAATATGGCAAGCTGTATGGTCTTACTTGATTTATAACAATAGTCTGATTCACAACAATAAAGCTGATTATCTGCTCTTAATTGACGAACCGCGCCCTTTGTATTCAGAGTGATACGTAATCAGTTCTTTAGTTCCCCCTCATTGGGGGATTTTTTATCTGTCTACAACCTTTCCATGAAAATTGAAAATTTATGTCATAATTTTTATTGACGATACCCGTACTATGGCGTACAATGTGCTTGCCGAAGGCTCTTGTGCTACCATATATCCACAAGTACAGATATAACAAATGTAAATATCACTTAAAATTTTGAAAGGAGAAAGATTCGTGAAAAAGTTTTTTGGTGTATTGATACTTGGCTTAATTTTAGCCCTTGGTACACTCACCGTACTTGCAAACACAGCATCATTGTTGTATGAAGAGGGTGAAGAAGCTTTTAATGGTTCCATCCAATGGAACGGGGAAGCTTGGGAAGTAAAAATGTTGATTGACGGTGCTACGGTCATATTGGTATTCGACAGCGGCATAGCCACCATAGACGGTGTTGCTGTTGAATTGGATGTACCAGCTCAGCTCGTTGGTTACAGATTTCCAATTCAACTGTACCAATCTACGATTCAAGCAACACAAGACCCAGCCCTTGTCGGTGTATGGGCATGGGTTGGCAATAGGGAATGGACATATAACCTCAACCAAAATGGCACCGGAAGTCGCGGTACAACTGATACATCAATGTCTTTTAGTTGGGGAACATTAAGCAATGGAATATTGTGGATAGACAATGGAGAAGATACGCCAGAAGGCATATATCGCATTGAGCTTTGGGAGTACAACATATCTGGTGACGTACTTACTATTGAGAGTACACAAATATCAAATGTTATATTTAGTTATATTCGTTTGATGTCACCACTCTCTACCCCTAGTCCCACTCCAGTATCCGCACCACTACCTACGCCTATCCCTACAATCGCTCCTACACCTCAACAGGAACAAGCAAGCATTGTATTTTGGGTACCTAATGGTAGTGTATATCATACAAATCAGGATTGTTCTTCATTAGCAAGGTCAAGAGATATACGATCTGGAACAAGGGCAGAATCTGGGATGCCAAGACGTTGCCAAAGATGTTAGACTGCTCCATTTGCCGCCTTTCCCAAACTTAAAAAAAGACACTATCGAACTGCTTGATTAGTGTGGTAATTGCTTGAGGATATTTATTAATTACCACACTAAAGATATTCGGACTTTATTACCACACAGAAATAAAAGCCCCTGGTTTCAGGGGCTTTTTCAATTGAATCACTTGGGGCTCGAACCCAAGACCCTTGGATTAAAAGTCCAATGCTCTGCCAACTGAGCTAGTGATTCACAAGCGTCTACAGTAACAAAAGCAAAAGTTTTACGCCTGTCGCTGTAAAAATCAAAAAGGGTGGGTAATGGGACTTGAACCCACGGCCTCCAGAGCCACAATCTGGCGCGCTAACCAACTGCGCCATACCCACCAATATATAAAAAACGTATCTGGAGGGATTCGAACCCCCGACCCACGGCTTAGAAGGCCGTTGCTCTATCCAGCTGAGCTACAGATACACCGTAGGTT
>Ga0123355_10008184_pt1 | contig 15793 bp, 16 predicted proteins | sample TergutEmb28metaG_3_FD_89872 | JGI IMG/M metagenome (GOLD analysis project Ga0123355, IMG submission 89872) | Embiratermes neotenicus P1 segment gut microbial communities from Petit-Saut dam, French Guiana - Emb289 P1 | ecosystem: Host-associated > Arthropoda: Insects > Digestive system > Gut ... | reverse complement strand
GGGTGTTTGTTCGTTACCAATGGTTCTGCGCATGGCCAGAAGACGGCGAAGCAAATACCGTCTTTCGTATCGGAACTTTCGATCGATTCGCTCTTGCTCCAGATCAAACCGAAGCTTATTTGAGCTCGGAATGTTGGAACTTCATGCCAACAATTGGAACGCAGTGAACTCGAACCTACGGCGGGTGTTGGATCATAACTCGAGACACGCGGGTGCGCTAGCGGCGTTAGGAAGAATCGCATTCCAACAGAAGCATTATCCCGAAGCGATCGAACTGCTTCGCCAGGCAATCGTGATCGAGGACACTCTCCGGGAAGCTCACTACAACCGCGCTCTGACTTACGCCCGTATAGGACGTAAAACCGAAGCACAGGAGGAATTTCAACGGGCAACACAGTTGGATCGCGAGGACACGGAGAATCGCGGGAGAGTGGGGAATAGATTGGACTTGGTGCCAGCCGATCCGCCGTCACAATGATTGTCAATCATCGTCGAGCTCGGTGCTTACTTGCGTGCTTTGGCTACGCATTCCTCCTTGCACTCGCTTTATCCGAAGCACCGCGCAAACCCGGGCTGAGACGCCCTCTTCGTACAAGTGCTCGAGATACAGGCGGCTTTCGCTTTTATATATTTATATATTGGTTAGCATTGTTTCTTGGGCGTTCAACGCAGGGTGAAAAATGAAGCGTAGAGATCTGTTGAAGAGCCTGCCCATGGCGGCAGGCGGCATTTTGTGGCCCCGCCATCTGGCTGGCCAGAGCGCAATTCAGGCGCAGTCGCAAGACAAGGGACGCTTGGGGATACCTATTCGAGCACTTGCCCGCAAGAACGGCGAACTGCGTCAACCGCTGCAAATACATATCCATAATACGGACTCAGCAGGCGCAGCAATCACCAAACTTGATGGGGTTGAGGTTGATCGGCGGGATGTGCCGGCAGGATCGAGCACCTTTGAGGTCTACCCAAAACCCGTCACGGGCATTCAACGTTTCACCGTGACCGTCGAAATCAACGGCAAATCATCCTCTGAAGATATCGAACTGAAGCCTGTGCGGCAGATGCTCATTTATGTCCTGCCGCATTCGCACCACGATCTTGGCTATACCGATCTCCAGGCAAACGTCGAAGAGAAGCAAATTCGCAATATCACCCGCGGGATCGAACTCGCCCGCAAGACGGCGAATTATCCGGATGGGTCAAGGTTCATCTGGAACCTGGAAGTGCTCTGGGGTGCTGATCTCTATATGCAGCGAGGCACTGAAGCTGCGCGACGTGATCTGATTGAGGCAGTACGGAAGGGCTGGATCGGCGTGAACGGCTCTTATGCCAACGAACTCACTGGACTTTCTCGGCCGGAAGAACTGCTACAGCTCTTTCGCTACTCGGGAAAACTCGGCAAAATATGCGGCGTGAAGGTAGACTCTGCCATGATGAGCGATGTTCCAGGATTCTCATGGGGAACCGTGACGGCAATGTCCCACGCCGGCATCCGATATTTCTCCGCGGCCCCAAACTACTTCGATCGCATCGGCACGTTCATGGTGACATGGCAGGACAAGCCGTTCTGGTGGATCTCCGCGTCCGGGAACGAGAAGGTATTGTTCTGGGTGCCGTGGACTGGATACGCGTTATCTCATGTGATGAAGCTCGGCGATGACCTGGTCGCGAAGTATCAAGACCGGATGGATGAAATCCACTACCCTTATGACGTCTCCTACATTCGATGGTCAGGACATGGCGACAATGCCGAACCCGATGCGGAACTGAGCGACTGGATCCGGGATTGGAACCAAAAATATGAGTGGCCCCGATTCTCCATCGCCTCGACCAGTACCGCATTTTCCGCTTTTGAACGGCGTTACGGCAATCAACTGCCGCGCTACCGAGGTGATTTGACTCCGTACTGGGAAGACGGTGCCGGGTCATCGGCGCTTGAGACGGCCATGAGTCGCGAGGCCGCTGACAGACTTAGCGTGGCCGAAGCATTGGTCGCCATGACAAGTCCCAACACCTACGATCTTACCGCCTATGCCGATGCGTGGCGTGATGTACTGCTCTATTCCGAACACACCTGGGGAGCGTGGGACAGCGTCTCTGATTCAGAGAATTCGTTCGTGAAACAGCAATGGGATGTGAAGCGAGCTTTCGCCGTCGATGCGGAAAGGGTGTCGAATGCGCTCCTCGACAAAGCAATCGGCGAGCAGGCAGATCCTGCTCCTTCCAACACGATCGAAGTCCATAACCCCACGTCTTGGGAAAGAACTGAAATTCTCTATCTTTCTCGCGAACTCTCCGCAGTCGGGGATCTCGTTACGGACAGCCACGGCAAACCAGTACCGTCCCAACGGTTGAGCACGGGTGAACTCGCCTTGCTGGTCACGGATGTGCCGGCATTCGGCATGTCACGTTACATGCTGTCGGATCACAACGCACATGGACCGGCGACCTCCGTGTCATATAAGGACCATCGATTGTCCAATGGGATTGTGGAAGCATCGATCGATCCGTCCAGCGGGGATATTGTTGCCCTGCGTCTCCATGGCGAGGACCAGAACCTTGTGGACAGCGAAAAGCATAAGCTAAACCAGTTCCTGTTCCTTGAAGGCAGAGATGTAGATCATCTGCAGTCCAGTGGTCCGGCAACGATTGTCGCCGAGGAGTCTGGACCCCTTGTTGTCTCGATTCGCATCGAGTCTTCGGCTCCGGGTTGCAAGAGTCTGGTTCGACGGATTAGGCTTGGCGCGGGCATGGATTATGTCCAGGTGTCGAATACGATCGACAAACGGCGGCCCCCGCTCAACCCTCATCCTGGTGCGGGAGGCCCGGGCGACGAGTTTGCCCAGCGCGGTTCCAAGGAGAGCGTCCAGTTTGCATTTCCGTTTGCCGTCCCGAACGGCAAGATGGCGATGGACATCGCGCTTGGCAATATGTGCCCGGAGACCGAGCAGCTTCCCGGATCCTGCAAGAACTGGCTGCCCGTCGGGCGTTGGCTCGACGTTTCCAACGAAAACCGTGGTGTTACCTGGTTCACGCAGGACGCACCGCTCGTCGAGATTGGCGAGATCAGCGCAACGATGCTCGGTTCGCAGAGAGTTCCAGGCGTCTGGCGAAAACAGATTGAAGAAACGCAGACCTTTTACTCCTGGGTGATGAACAATCATTGGGGAACCAACTACCGTGCGTACCAGGAAGGACCTGTGACGTTCCGCTATGCGTTGCGACCGCATCGCCGATATGACGCCTCGGCCGCAAGCCGTTTGGCTATTGGATTTTCAGAAACTCTTCTCGTACGCCATTCGAGTTCTTCGAAAGCCGAATCGGTATCTCTTCTGCGTATTGAACCCTCAGACGTCATCGTGATCACTCTCAAGCCCAGCGAAGACCAGAAGGCATGGATCATCAGGCTATTTGGGGCTTCCGGCGAATGTCGAACCGTGAAGTTAACTTGGGCAGCCTCGCAGGTCGGACGGACTTGGCGGAGTAATCTTGCGGAGGAAGAACTCGCGCCTGTCGGAGATGAGATCAGCATAGCGGGATGGGAACTCGTGACGTTACGAGTAGAAAACCCCAACGCGTGAGGTTCGATGTCGGCTGCACCGATTTCCAAGACGTCCTCGGCGACGACGCCCGAAACACGGCAGCGCCTGATCTAGTCAATATCTTTGATACCCTTGATCTTCCCATTGTCATCCTGCGACGCGACTTTATTTTGGTCTGGTTCAATAAGGCGGCGGCGGATGTGCTTCGCTTCTCGCCATCCCACATCGGTCGGGTGTCCCCCGACATCTCGGCGCTCGCTGGCCTGCCCCGTCTCGAAGAGCAATGCAGCCAGGTCATCGCAAGCGGAATAGAATCCCGGACCGATTTTCGCGACGAGCACAAGTGGTTCGTTATGCGGATATGCCCCTACATAAAAGGCGATGGCCAGGTTGCGGGGGCTTACGTTTACCAATGTGACTGTCTTCCGCGCCAGCATCGATCAAGCCATCTACGAGCGCGAATGCGCCAAGGCCATCCTCAACGCGGTTTCCGATGCCCTCGTCGTGCTCAACGGCGATCAGCGGATCCACTGTGGCAATCGCGCTTTCTACGAAATGTTCCTGGAACTTGCCTGGTTGGGTCCGCAGCTCAAAGAGACGCTTGCCGGCAGTCATGCCTTCGAGCCCGTTGAGGTGGATCACGACTTCCCGGGAGAGGGGCAGCGAACGCTGAGTATTCACGCACGTCCTTTGTCTTCCGCGGACCACTCCAGACATCACGGCGCGCAAACAAGCGGACGCGGCCAACAATCTGCGTGCCATCGCGGAACGTAAGGAAGAGTTGCGACGCAGCGAGGCATTTCTCGCGGAGGCTCAACGCCTCAGCTTAACCGGCAGCTTCCCCTGGCGGGTCACCAGAGACGAAATCACGTGGTCGGACCAGCTCTATCGAATCTATGAGCTCGAGATCGGCCTGCCCGTGGTAGAGTGGCAATAGCCGCTCGCACGGCGGTGCATCAGCGCACCACGTTCCCCGACTTAAAGCGGGAATTCGAGGTTACAGGCAGTGGCGTGCTCGAACGACGGAGACAAACTGCGCGAAGGGCTCGTAGTCGAGAGGAAGGCCCGCCGAAAATGCCGGCCTTGCAGGCGTAGCAGGGAAAACCCTGCCTTGCGGTATTTAGGGGGCCATGGAGACGTCGGCATCATCCAGGCAAGGCGCGGATACATCGGCAGGAATTGACCTGACACGCTCGGCTAGCCGCCAGTTTTGTCCCGAGAGCGGGGTAACACACAACCGGACGGGGTTTACCCGGGTTCAAGGACCGCTATTTCTACTCGTCTTCTGCATTCTTCTGAGTGCCTGCCGTTCCCCACAGGGCGGCGGCGAGCCTGCGATTGAATTCACGAAAGTTCCTCGAGCAACTGTGGGAGGGCCGGATAAGCTCGACACCATTGAAGGTCGAGCCACTGGGATTCGACCAGGTCAGCGGATCGTCCTGTATGCAAAAAGCCAAGAACTATGGTGGGTCCAGCCTTTCGCATCTCATCCATTTACGAATATTCAAGCGGACTCGGGGTGGAAAAGTTCAACCCATTTGGGTACGGATTATGCGGCGTTGCTCGTGGAGGGTGGGTATACACCTTCCGACACAGCCGAGACCCTGCCCTCTCCGGGCGCAGGGGTGGTGACCGTTGCCGTCGTCAAGGGCACAGGTCCCGAACTTCCGCCCGCCCCGGTGAAGAAGTTGCAGTTCAGTGGTTACGAGTGGATCGTGCGGAACGGAGCAAGCTACCACGGCGGTTCAATAAACATCTTTGATCCTCGAAACGCCTGGACCGACGAAAAGGGCGCTTTGCACCTTCGTATCGCAGGAGACCAAGGCAGGTGGACCTGCGCGGAGGTGAAGCTCTCTCGCAGCCTGGGATACGGAACCTACCTTTTTACCGCTCGCGATACTGCCCACCTGGAGCCAGCCGCTGTCCTCAGCTTCTTTACCTGGGACGATCTGGGCATGGAGCAAAAGCGTCGTGAGTTGGATGTTGAAATCAGTCGCTGGGGTGCGAGCGACAAGAAAAACACCCAGTATGTCGTTCAGCCCTACTACATTCCAGCCCACATGTTTCACTTCGAGATTCCGGCTGGTGTTGTGACCCACTCGTTTCGCTGGGAACCCGGGAAGGCGACCTTCTCATCAGCGCTGGGGGGCACAGCCGGAGCTCATGTTGTTAGCGAACACGCATTTACGTCAGAGGTCCCTCCCGCCGGCGGCGATTTGGTGCACATCAGCCTGTTTGTTTTTGCCACCGGCAACATCCCGTTGAAGCATGAGACCGAAGTTGTGATTAAAAAGTTTGAGTATTTGCCGTGATGCCTGCATCGGTTTGCTTGCGCTGGTTATTGTGTGGATTATGGGCGTTGTGCATCTTCCCCGATGCACGCGCGCTTGATCCGGACCGCATGCCGTCGCAATACGTCCGAGAACAGTGGAATGTTGAGACGGGCTTTTCTGGCGGAGCTGTTCATGCGATCGCGCAGACCCACGACGGTTACCTCTGGATAGGTGCAGACCAGGGCTTACTGCGTTTTGACGGTTTTAACTTTCGCACTGTCTCCTCCTCCGGCCCGGTTTTGGGCCTTACCATTGACTCTGACGATAACTTGCTGGTGAGGCTGCCGGACGGGGTCCTGTTACGCCGGGCGAACGGACAATTTGAAAACCTCGATTCGGGGTTTGGGGTGACTGCATCCTATGTCACCGCAATGTCGAGGGAGCCGGGCGGCGGTGTCCTGCTCTCGGATTTGTTGGCAGGCATCCTTCATTTCCGGGAAAGGAAACTCGAGGTATTGGTGCCCCGAAGTGCCTTCAAGGACGTCGTAATCTCCATGGCGGCGACCCCCAGTGGAAAAACCTGGATAGGAACGATGGGGCCGGGTCTTTTGTATTTGTCACAAGGAAAGGTTAGCAGTGTTCGGGCGGCCCAAGTACCGGACAGAAACATAAATAGCTTGTTGGTGGACGGCGATAACCAATTGTGGATCGGTACAGACCGCGGCTTGTTGCATTGGAACGGGACCGAACTAACGCCTTTCGAATTACCGTCTCCACTTCACCATCCGCCTATCCTGGCTCTTTTGCGAGATGGTGATTCGAATATTTGGGCAGCGACCGGGCAGGGACTCTTGCGCATCAACGCCAACGGTATGTCGTTCTCGACGGACGATGAAGTTCGCGGAGGAGGTGCGGTGAACACGCTGTTTGAAGACCGCGAAGGCAATCTTTGGGTGGGCGGCGCGGGAGGTTTGGAGCGGATCCGGGACAGTGCGTTTGTCACTTACTCCCGAAAAGCATCGCAAAGCAACGGGCCTATATTCGCCGACGCGGGAAATAGAATCTGGTTCGCACCCGCCGAACGCGGACTGTGTGTGTTTAAAAACGGTCGGGTGGAGCGTGTCCGGGTGGCGGGACTTGAAAAAGACGTGGTCTATTCGATTACGGGTCGGAAAGGCGAGGTTTGGCTCGGTCGACAACACGGCGGGTTGACGCGCCTACGAAACGAAAGCGGAGTCATGACTTCGCAGACGTACACCAAGGGAAACGGACTTGCCCAGAATAGCGTTTATGCCGTGGATCTCGGTCGGGACGGAACGGTGTGGGCCGGGACTCTGAGCGGCGGCGTCAGCCGGTTTAAAGACGGCCGATTCACTACCTACACGGCAGGAAGCCAACTGCCCTCGAATACCGTCAATTCGATCCTGGAAACTCGTGATGGCACAACCTGGTTTGCCACCCCAAATGGGTTGGGTTCGCTGTCGGCTGGTTCCTGGAGAACCTATACATCAAGGGACGGCCTGCCTTCCGACAGTGTGAATTTACTGTTCGAGGATTCGAGCGGGGTGCTTTGGATCGCAACCGATAAGGGGATTGCCTTCCGCAGCTCCGGAAGAATCCAGATTCCCCGCGAAGCGCCGTCGTCATTGCGCGAGCCAATTTTTGGAATGGAGCAGGACGCGAAAGGCTCGCTATGGATCGCTACCGCACATCACGTGCTAAAAGTGAACCCTGAAAGCCTCATGGGCCTCGCCAATGAGATGAACTGGCGGGAGTACGGCCGCTCGGATGGCCTCGAGAGCGCCGAGGGTGTAAAAAGGCAGAAATCGGTTGTGGTCGATCCCGTCGGCAGAATCTGGTTTTCGCTGGGCCGCGGATTGTCCGTTATTGATCCTTCCCACGTCGGCGGCGATTCCGCCGCGGCGATAGCTCATGTTGAGTCGATTTTGGCAGATCGGAGCCTGATCGATCTTAAGGAGCCGGTCCGAGTTCCGGACTCGCACAGAAGAATTACGTTTGCCTTCACCGGTTTGAGCCTGGCGGCGCCGGAGCAGGTTCGCTTTCGGTATCGTTTAGACGGTTTCGACCGCAGTTGGAGTGAACCGACGGCTTCGCGTGAAGCCGTCTATACGAATCTAAGCCCAGGCGCCTACCGATTCCGAGTCATCGCCAACAACCGCGAGGGCACTTGGAATGGCTCAGAGACTGCGGTATCGTTCGCCGTCGATCCCGCCTTCTGGGAGACATTAAGGTTCCGGCTTTCGATCATGATGCTGGCAGGGCTTCTGGCGCTGGTGGTTTTGCGTTTTCGGGATCTTAGACAGGCCAGACAAATGAATAGGCTCTTTGAAGAACGGCTCGCGGAGCGCACGCGGATTGCCCAGGAGCTGCATGACACCCTGTTGCAGGGTTTCTTGAGCGCGTCGATGCAACTTCACGTGGCGAATGATCGGTTGCCCGAAAGCTCGACGGCGAAGCCAATCGTATCACGTGTTCTTAAACTGATGCAGGAAGTATTTGAAGAAGGCCGAGGTGCTGTTCGCGGGTTGCGTTCGGCCAGCGATGCCTCGAGTGACCTGGATCAGGCGCTGTCTCGAATTCCTGAAGAGCTAAAGCTTGAACAGCACGTTGAGTTTCGAGTTGTCGTGAAAGGCCAGACGCGCCCCTTGCGGCCGCTTATTCGCAACGACGTCTATCGCATCGGGCGCGAGGCTCTGATCAATGCATTTCGCCATTCCCAGGCCACCAGTATCGAGGTTGAGCTAGAATATGGCAGTAAAGAGCTGGGAATCGTGGTGCGCGACAACGGCTGTGGCATCGATCCGCAGATATTGCCAAAGGGACGCGATGGACATTTTGGGCTCGCGGGAATGCGTGAGCGCGCCCAGCGAATTGGCGCCCAACTGAAGGTTCGGAGCCGTGCCGGAAACGGGACTGAAGTTGAACTGTGGATCCCGCACCGGGTTGCTTTTGAATCCCAATCTGCAAGCCCTACGTCGATGTGGCTGTCAAAGCTGAGCGGTCGACGAGGTCAGGCAGGTGTAACCAATGGCGACAAGCGAGAGCGCTAGGTGAAAACGCCAGCCCCCATCCGTATCTTCAGCGTGGATGATCATCCACTGCTGCACCAGGGAATAGCCACGATTATTGCGAACGAAACGGACATGTCGTTAGTGGCGGAGGCCTCGAATGGACGCGAGGCGATCCGACGATACCGCGAAGAGAAGCCGGACGTCGCTCTCATGGACTTGCGCCTTCCAGACATGGACGGCGTCGACGCCATGATGGCCATTTTGGCCGAGTTTCCGGAGGCGCGCATCATCATCCTGACCACGTTTGAAGGCGACGTTGCCATCGAGCGCGCTCTGGCGGCCGGGGCTCGCGCCTACGCGCTGAAGAGCATGCCCCCAAAGGAATTGGTGGAGTTGATTCGCCACGTGCACGCCGGCAAAAAACGCATTCCGCCAGAGGTTGCAGCGCGTCTGGCCGAGCACTACGGTGACGAGGCCCTGACCGGTCGCGAAACCGAGGTGCTGCGGCAGATCGCGGCGGGTAACCGCAATCGCGATATTGGCGACAAGCTGTTCATTTCCGAAGAGACAGTCAAAATCCATGTCAAACACATCATGGAGAAGCTCGGCGCGAGCGACCGCACCCATGCAGTAGCCATCGGGGTAAAGCGCGGTATTATCCAACTCTGAAGACGTCCTCCTTTGCCGCCACCAGGATAACCAGAAAGGGTTACCAGAAGACTCCGATCTTTAGGGATGCGTCTGGGCGATAGGGCTTGTTACTGTTGCTGGGAGCCGTTTTCGACCAGGTCAAGAACACAGAGTCTGGTAGAGAGAAAGCCGCATCCCAATGTTTTCGATGTTTAGTGATGGTTGGCCCAGCGTGGGCCTTCTGCTGTTACGAGCGGCAGTAGGCGCAGCGCTCTTCGTGCAGGGCATTGCTTATCTGAAAGGATGGCACGAGGGAGCATTTATGCCCTGCCTCATTGGGCTCGTGCTGCTCGCGGCCGGCAGTTCACTCCTGATTGGGTATCTCACACCGTTCGCCGGTGTTCTGTCGGGAGCTTTCATCACCGCGAGTCACTTTTACTGGATTCCCACTCCCCGCTTCGACATGTTCGAACCAAAACTGGCAGCGGCGTTTGCAATCGTTATAACTGTTGCCATTGTCTGCCTCGGCCCGGGAGCCTTTTCCCTGGATGCGCGACTGTTTGGCCGTCGCGAAATCGTCATTCCCGATGCTTCTCATTCCTCTTAGACTGTTCTTGCACAAAAAGAAAAGTCGAGTAAACATGGCCTCCTCGCCGGAAATTGCCTTACTTTCCAGCCCCCGTTAAGTGAGCAGGATGTGTTTTGACCGGTCGCACCATTGCTTCGGCTGCTGGGGCATGAACCCGCTGCACTGAATCCCCCAGAATGTCCGGAGTGCGGTTTCCGTGATTTCTGACCACACGATTGGGTTACTCGCGGACCTTCCTTGCGAGGTATCACAAAAACCTTCCATCTCGTGATGCGCAATTTGTCGGCATTGCGCATGATCAGTCGTTATGAGTTATTCCAAGTGCTGCATGTTGCGAGGCTGCGGAGTGTTACCTGGAGAAAACCGGATGTCTGAACCTATGACCCACGATCGAGGTTGCTTTTCTGGCGGTGCTGCGACCATGCTTGTTGCGGTGCAGCCCGGTATCCTCGGCGATCGGGCGCACTCTGCCGAAGTTTCCCGTTCGCCCGTCCAGAGCCGAGCTGCCTCATCACGACGGCAAGGGCGGGTGGCTGAATCCGCAAGCGCTGAAGGCTCACGACCAGGTTGGAAGAGTGGTCCTGGTCAAGCTCTAGACTTACGCCTGCATCAACTGGCAAACGTCAGCTTCGTTACGTCCGCTCGTGGCCGCGCCGCGGGCGTATCGCGTACCCATATCAGGTTCGCGGCCTTCATCTTGTCATGGGATCCGGCGTGTGCGGAAATCCGGTGCGATTCCGGGGCCGGGGATCGACCAGCTGATCAGGCAGACGGCGCCCCCATGGTTGGTAAGTTCGAGATCCAATTTCTTGACTTAGGCATCGGGGCAGTTTGCTTGGCGTTCGGCTGATCCCGAGAAACGAGGGAATTTCCATGACTGCGCATGTGTCGTTTTCCAGCTCAACCTGCGAGGAACAGATGCACACAGCCAGACGCGAGCTATCGGCGTTCCTGCGTGCGGTGACGGAAATGTTCGGCCCGGAAACGGCTAGGCGTGCGGCTGCTGACTGGCTCGACGAGTGCGAGTTAATGGATAGCCCATCTTTATCTACAGATCGAAATTGGCGGGCGGTCACTATTGCAGCCTCGGCTCGATTGGCAAATCGCGTGACAACGGCCTCGAATCAGCCAAATCCTGCGATCTCGAACGGGTCGTGCGGCGCGGACCTGGGCCGGGCACAGTTCTCACAACCTTGTTCATTGCCGCGTGGTGAGCCGAGCTTCCCAAATCGGGATTTCAACAAAGTTGGTTCAATCGTTCGAAACTAATTCGATAGAGGAGGGTAACTCGATGGAAGCAATTGGATTGTTAGTCACGCTCGAAGCACGTCAAGGCAAGGAAGCCGATGCCGAGGCATTTCTAAAGTCGGCTCAGCCACTCGCGTTCGATGAAAAAGGCACCTTGAAATGGTATGCGATCAAGCTTGGTCCGGGGAAGTTCGGGATCTTCGACACCTTTGCAGATGAAGGCGGCCGCAACGCTCACCTGAGCGGCCAGATCGCGAAGGCATTGGGAGCGCGAGCCAACGAATTGCTAGCGGTTCCCCCGCAGATTGAAAAAGTGGAGGTCCTTGCAAGCACACCCTTAAAGGGCTGAGTTCGAGATTCCAAATCAGGAGCAAAAGGAGAATCACATGAGTGGAACAGCGATTGGCATTAAACAGCAGAACAATGAGGCCCGCACCGCGAGGATCGATATGAAGTTCGAGGTCTCGCTCATCCCCGTCTCCGACGTCGACCGCGCAAAGGAGTTCTACACCAAGATGGGGTGGCGGCTCGACGCCGACGACGCTATGGGAAACGACTTTCGCATCGTCCAGTTCACCCCCCCGGGTTCAGGGTGCTCGGTCACGTTTGGCAAGGGAGTCACGGTGGCCAAGCCCGGCTCGCTCCGGGGCGCGCTGATCGTCTCCGACATTGAGGCGGCCCATAAGGAGCTCGTAGCCAGGGGTATCAAGGCGAGTGAGGTGTTCCACGGTTCCCCGTTCTCCCGCATCAGCGGCCCGGACCCAGAACGCCAGAGCTACAGCTCATATGTCTCCTTCGAAGATCCCGACGGCAACATGTGGATCGTCCAGGAGGTCACGCGTCGCTTGCCCGGTCGCATCGACCCCGCGATGACTACCTTTCAATCAGCAAACGATCTGGCAAGCGCGATGCGGCGCGCCGCAGCCGCACACGGCAAGCACGAAAAGCATAACGGTCGGCAAGACGCGAACTGGCCGGACTGGTACGCAACCTACATGGCGGCGGAGCAGGCGGGCACCGAGCTGCCGAAATAAACGACGACCCGCTCCTGGGTAATCAAGGAAAGCGACAACAAGTAACAAGAATGAGATCGAAATTCACGGGAAGCAAACACTGGGGAGTATCGTGAAGAACCTTAACGCGATTGCTGCGGTCGCTGTCACGCTGGTGGGTGGAGCTCTGAACGCTGCTGCAGCGGGTCCCGCGCCGCAGACTGGCATCAAGAACGTGGTCCGGGTGCATGACGCATTCGCTGACGGGGAGGCGGCCGCCGACTCTCTCAAGAAGGACGGGTACACAGTATCGGTCGTGCAGGAGCCGCAGACCTCCTTTGCCGAAGACGTCAAGTTTACGAAGACCGCGATAGACCGGCAGTCCGAGCTCGTGGTATTGGTCGGCCATAGCTTCGGCCGGGCCGTTATCACCGAGGCTGGGAACGACCCAAAGGTCTCGGCGCTTGTATATATTGCGGCTTTTGCGCCGGATGCTGGCGAAAGTGCGGCGCGGTTGAAGCAGTCTATCCCACCGGCCACAAAGGGTTTCAAGGCAACTGACGCTGGTTTCTTCTTCCTGGACCCGGCAGTCTTTGCGGCTGACTTCGCAGCAGATGCCCCCGCGGTGAAGGTCAATTTCATGACCCTGGCGCAGGTTCTGGTCTCCGCTGACTCGTTTACGTCTCCGGTCAAGGCCCCTGGTTGGAGGTCGAAACCCACCGGTACATGGTGGCCGCGTCGGACCGGATGATCAATCCGGACCTGGAGCGCAAGATGGCCAAGCGAGCCAATGCGAAGGTGACCGAGGTTAATTCGAGCCCTACAGCTTATTTATCCCTTGCGAAGGAAACGGCCAAGCTCATCGAAGAGGCAGCCAGGGCCAGTCCAGCCAATCAGTAATTGACACCAAAAGAGAGTAGAGAATAAGGAGAAAAAATGACCACTAAGGAGAAAGCAATGAAAACCACGCAACTATACCGAACTGATTCCGCGCCCCAGGCGTCGAAGTCAGCGCTCCGAGGCCTGCGATGTCTAACCCTACTCGGGGCTGCGCTCGTCCTCGGCGGGACCGGTTCTGCCAGTGCCGGCCAGAATCAAGACGAAGCATCGGTCCGCGCGCTCGGAGATGGCTTCGCTAAGGCTTTCGTTCAGAAGAATGCCGAACAGCGAGCGTCCCTGTTCGCCGAAAATGGAACCTTCGTGACGCCGCAGGGTGATTTTCTCGAAGGGCGCGTCGCCATGGTGAAGGACTTCGGTCCCGAGGCGCAGCAAGCCGTCAACGCCAACACCCAGGCGGCGTTCTCCAACTACCGGATCCGCTTTATCAAACCGGATATCGCGGTCGCCGACGCAGTCCTTACCGTACGCAACGTCAACGGCCCGAATGGAACAGTCATCCCCGTGATCCCGATCAACTTTTTCTACGTGGCCGCCCGCCACGGCGATAAATGGGTGATCGAGGATGGGCGAGCGCATTTCGCGCCCGCGCCGGCCAATAGCATGACCTCTCGAAAATGACGTGGGGAATGCTTGTGTCACATTCCACGCAACTCGGGAACGAACGGCTCGCTACACGCACGCCGGGGAATCAAGCCGGCGTGCGTGTAGTTCGCAGGCACCACCTGCTGGTTCGGTGCAGTCACTGGCTAAGCCTGCCAATTCTTCTGGGCCTCATCCTGAGCGGCGTGTCCATTTATTGGGCATCTCCGGTCTACCAGCACAAGCCAGATCCGCAGACGGAAAGTTTTGATCGTCTCGCTGACATCGGCATATGGATATGCGCGCACGTGCCTGGATTGCATGATTACAGCAGTCCGCCGGACTGGGTTTACAACCATATCAGCCTTGGCCCCGGCATGCTCGCCGTGGCTCTGCGCCTTCATTGGCTTTGTGCTTACCTGTTCATGCTGAACGGACTCATCTTTGTCATAGGGTCGGTGATGGGAGTTGGATGGCGTTCACTCTTGCCCCGCCGGACCGACTTGCGCGATGCAGGGAGGATGTTTTGGTACTACATAGGTCTTCCCATCGCCAAATTAACGCGCCGCACCTGGCTACATCCTCGCTTCAACACAAAATACAACGCACTTCAACGCACCGCCTATTTTTCTGTCCCGGTCGCCGGGTTCCTATCGGTCTTGACGGGTTGGGCGATTCACAAACCCATGCAGCTCCATTGGTTGACTGCGATCTTCGGTGGCTATGACAAAGCGCGCATCTGGCACTTCTGGCTGATGTGGGTTTTCATCCTTTTTATCGTGCCCCATGTGATCCTCGTTCTCGCTGATGGATGGGACACGCTTCGCAGCATGATCGTGGGTTGGTCAACGAGAGTTGAGAGATCGGAGGAGTTTTGACCATGAACCTTGAAGACCAACCTTCCGCGCTAAGGGCGGACAGCACATCCTCGACTGAACCTGTGTCCCAGCGAAAGCCCGTAAGCTCCTTCCGGGAACGGCGTGCCGAGGTGATGGAAGTAGCTCCCCAGGTCTTGCGTCGTTGGAGTCGCCGCGATCTTCTGCTTTTCGGAGCGGGCGCAATGGGCGCGGTCGCAGGTGGTGGCTATCTCTTGCCGCAGACTACACTCGAACGCCTGGGCATCCTCCATGAAAACATGAACTGGCCGAAAAAAGAATGGCTGCTCAATCGAGCTCTTCGCATCGATGACGATGTTGCAGAGGCACTGTATTCCAAGAATCGGGTGGTGCCCACCTATACCAAATCGCAAATTACCCCGATCAGGAACAATTACAACGGAGCTACCCCCGACCCCAGCTATATTCCAGAATGGCGTTTGACCCTCGACGGGCTCGCTTCCGGATTGAGTGTTTCTTTGAATATCCGGAACCTCCTCGGAACATTCAGGATGCATGAGCAAATCACGCGGATGGTGTGCGTCGAAGGCTGGAGCGCGATTGCATGGTGGGCCGGGTTTAGATTCGATGACTTGCTGCGTGCTTACCCGCCAGTTTCGCAGGCCAAATGGGCCCGCCTGGAATCATCAGTCAATCTCGGTGCTTGGGGAAATCCCGACCCGTACTTCGTGTCGCTCGATCTGTCAACGGCTCGTCATCCCCAGACCCTGCTCACGACTCACCTGAACGGAAGGCCTCTCACCGTGGAGCACGGAGCTCCGCTGCGATTGCTTGTACCTGTGAAATTGGGCCTGAAGAACATCAAGGCAATTACCCGGATTGCCTATACGAGGGATGAACCGCCGGACTATTGGGCAAAGCGCGGATATTCACGCTATGACGGAATTTGATCAGCACCCCCGAAATGGCGGGCATGAGGGGTGGCTGCTTTTTCCCCGAAGAGAACCCCGCGCTGTGCGGCCGGCCCGGACCGGGCTGCTTTGGCTCCTCCTCCGCAGTTCCTCCGGGCCGCCATAGTGTTGATATTGAATGCGCTTCATTGCCAATCCCCACTCCGTGCCGCCTGATATGGCGATTCAGCAGATGTAGAAGGCTCGGCCTGAGTTGGTTGGCGT
>Ga0123355_10008183_pt1 | contig 15794 bp, 14 predicted proteins | sample TergutEmb28metaG_3_FD_89872 | JGI IMG/M metagenome (GOLD analysis project Ga0123355, IMG submission 89872) | Embiratermes neotenicus P1 segment gut microbial communities from Petit-Saut dam, French Guiana - Emb289 P1 | ecosystem: Host-associated > Arthropoda: Insects > Digestive system > Gut ... | reverse complement strand
CAAAAGGCCCACAAGCCGCAAACGTGGAACGCGCATAGTTTTTGGTTTGGGTCAAGCTCTGTCAATATTTCCACGCAAGATTAAACATAATGCAGTGCTGGTGCTTTTAACATAAAAAGTACTAATTGACAGTTCCAAACATTATCAAGAACCAGGTGACTCCAATCCCCTCTCTGCTTAAGCAGGGAGGGTTTTTTTTGCTAGGAAATATCATCACCTTTGCCAGAAACGCCAGTCATCCCCGTTTCTTTCACGTTCTGCTATCCTATCTGCTCTTATTTTGTTAATTCTCCTATCTAGCGCATGAACTTTGACATCTTTTGATACTTTCAACCCGCTAACCCGTGAAAGTGTGCCTACCATTAGCTTCATTGCAGAATCCGTACATATTGCATCCAAGGCAGATTGCTCAATGTCTTTAAAAAAATAGCATGATATAATTGCATTGTTACCCCATAACAACGACCCGCGAAACGATAAAAAATTCATAAAATAATTTTCAAAAAACGCTTGACCCTTACCTTAGGTAAGGCTGTACAATTGCTTTATCGCAACTAAAAGGGTGAATAAATTATGACCGAACTATCCAAAATCAACGAAGTCACCGCGCAATATGAAATCACAGCACGTACCCTGCATTACTACGAAAAAATAGGGCTGATTAAAAGCATCCGAGATGAAAATTCAAATTATAGGCTTTATGATGAAGTTGCTCTTACGCGCTTAAAGCAAATTATTATTTTACGAAAAATGAACATTTCTATTGCTGACATTGGAAAAATTTTTACGGCAAACAATTCAGATGTTGTATTGAGCGTGTTGGGTAGAAAAGTTGATACCATTGATAACGAGGTAGCACATCTATATGAATTAAAAGAAATTATATTGAAATTTATTAACCAACTCAGGCAAGTAAATTTTTACAACGATAGCGATGTCAAGCTATTGTTTGATAAAGCGGTTGAAATTGAAAAATCACTTACGAGTGAAGATAACGATATTACAAAATTACTTGACACGTCCGATGTAATAGACGAACAGTTGACGAACATCGCCATTGTACACACGGAAAACAAGCCACCTGCACAACTCATTAGTTGGGAGGTTGTGCAAAGTGAAGCAATGCGGTTTGTTGGTAAATCATTTTACGGACGCGCAGGACAATCAGATGAATTTTGTGCCGTGGCACAGAACCTTGAATGGGTATTTAGCGCACTCGACGAAATGAAAGAATACGCAACCGCAGAAATACATGATGCCGCATTAGTAAGTTGGGAGCGATATGATGATACCGAACAACTAATGAGATACACAAGCGGTAGGTTTATGAAAGCCAACACGCCTGTTCCGGTACTTATGGATTCCATTGAAATACCCGCTGGGTATATGGGGAAAATATTTATTCGCGGCGGATGCGAAAATACAGCCATTGATATGTTGAGGGATTTGGTGAATGAACAAGGCTTATATGATGTTAGCTATCTGATAGAAGGTGAAATTTTTCCAAACAGAAAGGCTGACAAAGGAAAGGATAACAGCGAACGAACATATGGTGCTTATTTATTATGTGACCCTAAAAATAAATAAAATAAACGGAAGGCCCCTAAATAGAAATACAAGTTATGTTGCGAGGAGAATGACACCATGCTGACAGCAAAACAAACGGTATTGATAAACGAACTTTTTTCGAGATTATGCAATGATGAAGTATTGTTATGCGAACCTACTATTAAAAATCTTCTTGAAAACGGATATATTCCCAAAAGACATAAAAAAAGCAATTTTGTGATAAAGTTTGATAAACATGGACGTACAATAGCAAAGTTTGAAATCGGTCACGATGGTAAACTGTTATTTTGGCTTCGTTTTTCTGCCAGTAGTCAATATTCAAAAACATTTCAAGATGCGGTAAATCATCGTAATAAAGCGTGGATTTTACGTGGGCAAGATTGGCAGCCCATTAATATTGAAAAATGTTGTGGATTATGTAAAGGCAATCCACAACTTTACCATTATACCCGTGATGATGGAACATCCTTTGAAGGATGTGGCGGTTATACCAAGCATGTGCATGGTGTGACTTACAACGATGTCCCTGAAATATTGCAAATGATAAAAGAACAAGACAATTACTTTAACGAAATGCATGATTGCTAAAGCAACTAATAAATATTAGCGGATTAAAACCGTTTATTGAAACAAACGAAAGGAGAATGAACATGTTTGAAGCAATTAAAACCTACACCCAAAAAATGGCTGCAACCCGTTTTATCGGAAAAAAATACGCCAGTGGCGGTGACGCTTGGGGCGAGTGGAAAGAAAAAAAATTATTTGAATCCGTCAAAGCGCGAATTGGCACAACGGCGCAACATGAAGATGGCGATGCATTGATTGGTTTGATGTGTCATCGACACGGCTTTGAATATTGGTTGGGGTATTTTACTCCCGCAGGAACTACAGTTCCCGAAGGACTTGATTACGAGGATTTCCCCGCTATGCCTATCGCCGTTTGCTGGTTTTATGAAAAGGATGAAGATAACCACGACTTGGCCGCCGAGGCACTAGCCAACATAGAAAACACAGGACATGTTGTAACCACAGATTGGTGGTTTGAACGTTACGCGATAAAGCGATGCAAAAATTTTTTCAAAGCAGAAATACCGACCGATACAATCATGGATGTGGGTTATTTTATCGAGGGCAAAAAAGATGAGTAAAAAAGCAGAAATTTTCCAAACTTATTTACCACGCCACCCGTTGGAAGTTCGCAACTGGATTACCCAACTGGACGTACACTTGATAAACAGAGGTTGTAAAGTTACAGTTAACAAGAAAAAAAGTGATGGCGCATCCGTGGATTATATCTCGAAAGCAACAAAGATGCGGGTGTGCAAATTTAATTTTCAAGTCATGGAATGTTCAATAACCCTATCTGGCAATCATTTTGCTGAGAATCAAAGCATTATTTCCGAACTACCCGATGACATACTCCATCAAGTGAAAAATAATAGGGGTTGTCCGAGCTGCTGTACACCGCCTATGTGCGGTATGAATTTTGGACGGTATTTTTCATTTACGTTAAACAGCGAACGCTATGAATGTTGCGGTGCTGGATTTCATTTTAATCTAACAGGTGAAGCCAAGTTTGATGTTCTTGAAAAATGGCTTAACCATGAACTGGCATGGAATGGCGAAAGCGCACTTACGAACTTGAATGTAAAAAAGCAGATGGTAACGCGAAACACGGCTACTGACCCCCTCGCCATTTTACCCATCTACGAACAAACCAACAAACAACAAAACCTTAACCGCCCTACGGTGGACGGTACTTGCGCGTACTTTTTACAAAATCCAACACTACGGAAAGGCGCAGAGCGAATCATTAACCTATGCCGTGAATTAGGCGTAGAGCCGAAATGGATTTCAAAAAACAAGTTTGCTGCCCGTAAGTTGATAGGCTTCCGTTTTGAAGGTATGGACAATTACAATGTGTGCATTTCCTTGGCAGAAAATACTTATCACGAACCGCATAAATTTACGGAAATATTTTTTACCATGCCCGCTGATTTTATATCTGCGTATGCAACCATAGAAAAGACCCACTGTAAACAATGTAGAAATGATTGCGATTGCGTGGTCAGTACTGATTATAAACAAGTCGAGTTATGTCCAAGGTTTAATGTTTATGAAAACCCAACGGATAACGAAGTCGAATTAATCAAGCAAATTATGCGCATTAACCATCGCAATAGATAAGAGGGTGAATGGATACCGAATAAATTGACATTAACCACACCAAGCGGCGATGAAATTGATAATCCGATAGTGGAGGAAATTCGAGAACAAATTTAATTGAAACACAAAAAAATATTATTAATTGGAGAACAAACAATGGCAGGAATTAACAAAAGAGAAGATGTGTTGAAAAAAATCGGGGAAATATATCCGCTTCTGTCCAACGAAGATAAAATCATCGCTGATGATTTACATGATTTAGCACTTGGATGGGATATGAAAATCGGAATCGGCTTTCGCAACAACGCCGCAAACACAAAAACGCATTATGATATTCAATATTCAGCAAAAAAGCCTTTTCTTCGTATGGCATTTCTATTTAGGATTTGTGTAACAGAAAACGAAGCAAATCCCACATTCAAAGTTAGGTTAAAATTACTGAATATTGATAAATATAGACCAATAGCAGAAGCGTGTCCCGACAACATAAAATATTTAATAACCACTGGCAAGGAATGTGATTCGTGTAATCCAAGCTGTACTAAGCAAATGGTGTTTGTGCTTGACGGGGTTTCACATAATTTGTGTACTTTTGCAGGAGGAGTTTATGAAAATCTTTCCACCGATGAATGGCACATAATAAAAACACTCGTAATCGAAGATTATAAAGCCCATACCACAATATAAAAATTTATCTGTATCGCCGCCTATGTTCAGAAACAGAAGCGGAAAACATAACTACCCCCAACTCGAACGGTTAGGCCGTTTAGATTGGGGGCTTTTTGCGTTTTCAACATTGAAACTTTCACAAACCACTTGACAGGGGTTAAATCCATTACACCTGCGGAAACGAAAACCCCTATAAATATTGACGAACTCACCGGCAATATTTATAGGGGCTATTGTCTGTTATTTGTTAAAATTTCATTTACCCCCTGTTACCACAATCTCGTTTCATGTCAAAGGAAGTAATTAAATTATACTATACTTTAGAACTATCTACAATTCCAACTTCATCCTGTTTACTGTATCTTTTCACGCCCGCCCATATACGGCCTTAACGCTTTTGGAATATTAATGCTCCCATCAAAGTTCTGGTGGTTTTCCAGCAACGGAATTAATATGCGTGGCGACGCAATACCTGTATTATTTAATGTAAACACATATTGCATTTCTCCACTTTCGTCTCTGTATCGTATCCCCAGCCGCCTTGCCTGAAAATCTGCAAGAGTTGAGCATGAATGTGTTTCGCAATACGCAGCTCTGCTTGGCATCCATGTTTCAACTTCATGTTTTCTTATTTGCCCAATTCCAATTTCGCCAGTACATGCAAGGCAAACGCGGTAGGGCAATTCTAATGCTTGAAGTATCAGTTCAGTATTTTCGAGTATTTCGTAATGTAGTTTTTCAGCTTTTTCGTGACTAGCTTCGCAAAACACTACTTGCTCTACTTTTTGGAACTGGTGTACACGATATAACCCACGGGTGTCCTTGCCGTAAGTCCCCGCTTCTCGCCTGTAACATGAAGAAATACCTGCGTATCTTATAGGAAACTCCGACATTTGCAGTGTTTCTTCTTGGTGATAGCTTACTAGTGACACTTCAGACGTTCCAGCCAGAAATAATTCATCTTCGGGTATTGCATAAGCTTGGTCTGCACCAATGGGGAAATATCCCGTGCCCTGCATGGCACTTTCCCTTACCAATTGCGGCACAGACATAGGCGTAAACCCATGAGAAGATAAAAAATCTATTACAAAACGGCAGACGGCCATTTCTAAAATAACAGCGTCGTTTTTAAGGAAGTACGAACGGCTTCCTGCAACTTTTGCCCCTCGTTGCATGTCCAGCATGTTGTGAAGTTCGCAGAGTTCTATATGGTCGCGGAATTGGAAACTGAAGTCTGGAATTTGGCCTACTTGGCGCAATTCTACATTATCGTCTTCGTTTTTTCCTATCGGTACTTCTGGTGCAGGTATAGAGGGTATGTGGAGCATTAATGTGTCAAACTCGGTACGAATGTTGCGGGTAGCAGCCTCATTTGAAGACAAATTGTTTTTGAGTAATCGCACTTGTTCTACCAACAATTCTCTTTCGTTGCTGTTTGTGCATGTTTGTACCAGTTTAGACAGGCGGTTTCGTTCGGCACGTAAGGTGTCAATTTTTTTTGAGGCTTCTTGCAATGATGCATCTAAAGTAAGCAGCCGGTTGATGTCTACGGTAAATCCTTTGTTAATTGCAGCTTGTTTAACTGCGTTTGGGTTTTTTCTGATGAAATTAATACCAAGCATGGTTTTGCTCCTTTCGGTTTTCTGATACTTTTTGGATAAGAAAATGCTTCGTTGCTTTTTTACTGCAAGGCCGCATCGAAATTGCAGAGCAATTTCTAGCATAAAATAAAAAACTCCCGTCCTCGAAGGGACGAGAGATTACTCCCGTGGTGCCACCCAACTTTCCGCGCTGGTACCACTTCCATAGAGGAAATAATATTGCACACGGCTTTTTGACGCTGTAACCGGCGTACCGGGCTGATTCATCACCAGCTTCCTCCAGAGCGGAATTGATTTTAAAGTCATTCTTGGTTCGCACCACCCACCAAGTCTCTGGAAATGACAGTAAAGTCTGTTCTCTTTCAACGGAATGTATTTAGTTTTAGTTAAGCTAACATGAACATTATTATTTTGTCAATCATAATTTTCTGGAAAAGTGGAGTGATATATGAGGCGGCATTTACAATGGCTTTCGGTCATTATTTTGTAAAATAATATTTACCTATTCACTTTTCCCCTTCAAAACCACCACGCCAAGCGGCGGCAATTTTATAGGTAAACTAAACTCCCGCCCATCACACAAGTGCTCTTCCGCTACTAATGAACCTGGGTTAATAATTCCGCTACCGCCATAAACTGTGGCATCACTATTTAAAACTTCCGTATATTTTCCCGCCGCAGGCAAACCAACACGGTAGTCCAAATGTGGTATGGGTGTAAAATTGCATACAAAAATCAAATATTCATATGAAGAGCCTTTTTTTATCTGGTCTGCCTTACTGCGTCGCTGAGATTCTCCCATGCGGCAGAACGATAATATACTACGCTCGTTGTCGTGGCAGCTTATCCACTCAAACCCTTCGGGAAGAAAATCCTTTTGCCAAAGGGCTTTTTCTTTCAAGTATAGTTTATTTAAATCACGTACAAAAGCTTGCATTTGTCGGTGATGCTCGTACTCGTCTAGCAAAAACCATTCAATGGAGCCATACTCGTTCCATTCAACAAATTGAGCAATTTCGCCGCCCATAAACAATAGTTTTTTGCCCGGGTGGCCTATCATAAATGTGTACGCCGCACGCAAGTTGGCAAACTTCTGCCAAACATCACCTGGCATTTTGTCTACTAATGACTTCTTGCCATGCACAACTTCGTCATGAGAAAGAGTTAACATATATTTTTCGGAATAGGCATATACCATGCTAAATGTTAAATTGTGATGGTGATGCTTGCGATAGATGCTGTCCATTTTCATGTAGGACAGAAAATCATTCATCCAGCCCATGTTCCATTTCATATCAAAACCAAGGCCATCATCTACTACAGAGCGGGTTACCCCAGGCCAAGCTGTAGATTCTTCTGCAATAATAAGCGCATTAGGGTGCTTTTGGGATACTATGGAATTCATATGTTTTATGAATTCTACAGCTCCGTTATTTTCCCGGCCACCATAATCGTTAGGAACCCATTGGCCGTACTCTTTACCATAATCTAGATACAGCATAGACGCAACAGCATCTACCCGCAGGCCGTCTATATGGTATTTTTCCAGCCAGAATAGTGCATTTGCAATAAGAAAGTTTCTGACCTCGTTACGGTCGTAATTAAAAATTAGAGTACCCCATTCCGGGTGTTCTCCTTTACGGGGGTCTGCATGTTCGTACAAGCATGTACCATCGAAGTTTGCCAGCCCGTGGGCGTCTTTCGGAAAGTGAGCGGGCACCCAGTCTAAAATTATGCCAATGTCGTTCTGATGGCAGGCATCTACAAATGCCATAAAATCTGCCGGGTTGCCATAGCGGCTACTTGGTGCGTAAAAACCCGTGACCTGGTAGCCCCAACTACCATCGAAGGGGTGCTCCATAATTGGCATTAGCTCTATATGTGTGTAGTTCATATCTTTTACGTATGGGATAAGTTCGCTTGCCAGCTCTGCCCATGTAAGGAGGCGCCAATCGTTGTCAAAGTCACGTTTCCAGCTGCCTGCATGGACTTCGTATACATTCATTGGGCCATCCATTGGGTGCTTTTTGCTACGGTTTGTCATCCATTTAGAATCTCCCCACTTGTAGCTTATGTCATAAACTACAGAAGAAGTTCCTGGGCGCAGTTCTGCAAAAAATGCATACGGGTCTGCTTTTTGATAAACTTCGCCGGAGTGAGTTTTTATTTCATATTTATATTTATCAAAATTTTGAATTTCCGGTATGAATAATTCCCAAATGCCAGAGTTATCAAGGCAGCGCATTGGGTTGCGTAAACCGTTCCACCCATTAAAATCACCCACTATGCTGATGCGTTTGGCGTTTGGTGCCCATACGCCAAACATTACGCCCTTTATATCGTCTATAATTATGGGCGTAGCGCCAAGCTTGTTGTAAATTTCGTAATGGGTGCCATTGCCAAAGAGGTGCATGTCCAAGTCAGAAATTTGGGGTAAAAAACTATAAGGGTCCCATGCTTCCCACGTGTGTCCATCATGGCCAGTAAAGCTAAGTTTATAGCGAAGATTGCCTAGAGTTTCCGGCATAAGTGCAACAAAAAAGCCAGCTTGATGTTCCTGCTCAAGTTTATAACGCACGGTTGGTGTTTTTGGGTCGAAGGCTTCTACCTCTTGTGCGTCTGGGTTGAATACGCGAATTATGGCTTGGTGTTCCAGTTTATGCATGCCCAGTATGTGATGTGGGTTTGCATGGTCGCCACTTACAATTTGCATAAGTTCGGTCATGTTGGTTGTTAGCATGGTATCATCTCCTGATATAAAAGTCTCTTACCCTTACTTGCACAGAAATATTTCCGTTATAAACATTAATTTCTACTCCATACACAATATCCATGTAAAAGTCACCTGCTTTGCTAACTTTCGCATCGGTTGCGGCACTGGCAAAGTTATCATTCATTCCAAAGGCAATACCTTTTACTTTTTTGCCAGAGCTTGACTTAAACATAAATATCAAGGTGTTTTTATCATCTATTGCACGTACATTTTCTACATATATATTCCGGCTTACAAATAGCGGCTCATTATTCTCTTTGCCAAAAGGTGCAAGACGTGAAAGTTCGTCTGCTAGGTTTACGGTTATATCCTCAAAGACTAATTCGCAATCAATTTCTATTTGTGGCAGAAAATCTTCTTTAGTGAGTGTGCAATCTCGGTTTAAGTTTTCCCGCAAAATGGGAATGTTTTCTTCCGGGATGGTAAGCCCTGCCGCCATGGCGTGGCCGCCGAAGCGTATAAATAAATGATGGTTATCATGGAGTGCCTCGAATAAATTATAGCAATTGGGGGAGCGGCCGCTGCCTTTCATTGCTTCGGTACCTTGGGCTAATACAATTGTTGGGCGGCCTGTGGTTTCCTTTATGCGCCCGGCTACTATACCCGCAATGCTTTCGTGTGTGTCTTTATCTGTCAGCACCAAAATTTTATCCAGCTCTCCTGCTAGCCCGGCAAGTAAGCGGTTTACGCAATCGGCGGTTAGTAGTTTACGCTGTTCGTTTAGTTCAAGCAATTTTTGTGTTAGGTCTAGGCGTTCTTTAATATTGTCAGCTTCTGTAAGCAGGAGTTTTGCAGCTAGCTCTGCAGAGTCTAACCTGCCTGCTGCATTTATGCATGGGCCAATTACAAACCCCATTGTAAATGTGTCAATTGGCTTTTCTAGATATCCTCGTACGGTTAGCAGGCTCCCCAGTCCGGGGTTTATTAGTTTGTTTGCGTTTAAAACTACCATGCCGCAATTTACTAAAATCCTGTTTTCATCTTTCATTGGCACAATGTCACATACTGTGGCAATTGCGGCAAGCACTAGGCATTCTTCTTGTTCCATGAATGGGATTTGCATGTGTTCGCAAAGGGCGGCGGCTAATTTATAGGTAAGCCCACCGGCGCACATTTCCTTAAAAGGGTAGGGACAGTCGTGCTGTTTTGGGTTAATGATTGCAAAGGCTTTTGGCAATTCTTCTCCTTGCTCGTGATGGTCTATAACAACTGTATCAATCCCAAGAGAATTGGCAAAAGCAATTTCCTCTGTTGCGGAAATGCCATTGTCTACAGCAACAATAAGTTCTGTACCATAGTCTGCTATTTTTTCTATCCCGCATTTTGTTAGGCCATACCCCTCCGTAACCCGGTGTGGTATGTAATAGGAAACAACTGCACCTAAGCGCCTTAACACCTTGTACAAAATAACAGTACCCGTTATCCCGTCTGCATCGTAGTCCCCAAAAATTGTGATATGTTCTTGATTATTTATAGCTGTACTAATGCGGGCTAAAGCCCTTTGGGCGTCTTTCATTTGTGAAAAAGGGCGTAAATTATTTATTGATGTTTGAAGAAAGTATTGCGCTGCTTTTTTACTGCGTATACCACGGTTTGCCATAACTCTTGCCATAGTTGAGCTAATGCCGAGTACTTCCGACATTAGAGGAAGGTTTGCGTCTGTTTCTCGCATTATCCAGCGCGAGCCAGTGGAACTTACATTATACATATATGAGTTCCCCTTTAATATCGCCGTTGTTAGCAATTGTAACAATACCAAAACTGCCTGCTAATGAAGTGCCCCTTGGCTCTACAACGCTGCCAGGGTTCATTAAAAATATTCCATTACGTGCTGTTATGACCGCTTCGTGGGTATGGCCAAAAAAACATGCGTCTGCGTTTTTTTCCATTGCATAGTGCGTAATGCGGTTTAGGTTGGATTTTACCCCAAGGGCATGACCATGTGTTAGTAAGATTTTACGCTTTACGCCGTTTCCTACAGTTATGATTTGTTCTTTTATCTCGTCAAACTCAAAAGTACCACCTATCCCAAGCATTGGCAAGTCTGGATAGAGGTGTTGTAGCTTTAATAAATCGCGAATAAAGTCTCCAAGGTGTATTACCATCTGTATTTCGGCGGTGTATTTGGGCAGTATTGTATGCCTTAGTTCAGAGCTTGAGCCGTGGGTGTCACTTATAAGTAAGATTTTCATAACGTCAACTTCCTGATCATAAGCCCTAATGCTTTTCCTCTATGGCTGATTTTGTTTTTCTCTTCTATAGTTAACTCTGCGGAGGTTTTATCATATTCGGGCAAAAAAAAGATGGGATCGTATCCAAAACCGCTTTGGCCGCTTGGTACGTTGGCAATTTCCCCATGGATAGCGGCTTCTGTGGTAATTATTTCGCCATTAGGAGAGGCATATGCAATTACACACACAAATCTTGCCGTGCGGTCTGGCTTGTCTGCCAACAGAGATATTATATGTGCATTACGGGTTTCATAAGGTGTGTCTCTTCCCATAAAGTTGGCAGAGTCTACACCTGGCTCGCCATTTAAGGCATTTATGCAAAGACCGGAATCGTCTGCAAGAACGGATATATCTTCATACCCGTTCTTACACAAAAACTCCAGTGTTTTTGTAGCTTTTTGGATTGCGTTTTCCTTAAAAGTTGCACCAGTTTCCGATGGTTCGAAAAAAAGGCCTAAATCTGCAAGGGAAATAAGCTTGCTTGCAAAACTGTATTGGTTAAAAATGGCCTGTACCTCTTTTAATTTGCCCGGGTTGTTGGTAGCTAAAAGGATTTTTACCATACGGATTATTGTGGCTCAATCAGGCCATACTCTCCGTCGTTACGTTTGTATATTACGTTAATTTCATCTGTCCAGCTATTGCGGAACACATAAAAATTATGGTTTAAAAGTTCCATTTCCATTACAGCTTCTTGTGCGTCCATTGGTTTAATTGCAAAGCGTTTTGTGCGGGTGATAATAATTTCTGGTGCTATCGCTTCTGCCGTTTCTTCAGCGGTTTCTAGAAAGCTTAGTTCGTCGTTTGTGGCTACGCTACGGCGGCGGCGGTCACGTAAACGGGATTTATATTTTATAACCTGACGCTCTAAAACGTCTACGGCTTGATCCATGCAATTTGATACATCTTCCCCTACAATTTCTGCACGCAGCATACGTTTGTGCATGGGAATTGTTACCTCCACTGTGGTAAGGTGTTTGTTTTCGCTAAAAGTTACATAAACATCTGCGTTGTCTGGCACCAATTTTTCCAAACGATTGAGCTTTTTGATGGTGCGCTCTTTAATACCTTCGGTTACTGTCATGTTTTTTCCTGTAAATACAAAACGCATAATGATTCCTCCTTTTGTTACCTACATTATAACAGGTGATTGTATAAATTCAAATTTTTATATTTATGTGTATGGCAGGTTCTAAGAACCTGTCTAAGATTTCGTTGCGCTTGCCCAAAAACATAGGTATACTTTATATAGCCTGTCATCGTTGGCTAATGGCTGCTATAGTCATTTAGCCTGAAAATCGAATAAGTGTTTAAATCTCTATGGATGGGCAGCTAAAAATTGTATAAGGAGCATGAATTATGAAAATCGCAATTATTGGCGCAGGTAGTACATACACGCCAGAACTTATCGAAGGCCTTGTAAACCGCAAGGGAAATTTCCCCGTTAAGGAAATTGCATTAATGGACATTGACAACAGAAAGCTAAGCATTGTAGGCAATCTTGCTGCACGTATGGTAAAAGCCGGTGGAATGGATGCAACTGTTAAGTTCACATACGAACTTGAAGAAGCCCTTGATGGCGCAACATTTGTATTTGCTCAAATACGTGTTGGTATGCTCCCCGCTAGGGTTTTGGATGAAAAAATTCCAAGAAAGCATGGTTTGCTTGGGCAGGAAACCACAGGGATAGGCGGCTTTTTTAAAGCATTGCGCACTGTTCCTGTAATGATGAACATTTCCGCTGCAATGGAAAAATATTGCCCGGATGCGTTTATGATAAATTTCTCCAACCCGTCGGGTATTAATGCTCAGGCGTTGCTTAACCATACAAAAACGAAGATGCTTGGGTTGTGTAATGCTCCTCTTGGCATGATTTCTTCTCCGCAAAAGGCTCTTGGAATAGAAGAGGCAGAGATGGACTATGTAGGGCTGAACCATTTGAGCGTTGTGTCTGGTATTCGGCATGGCGGTAGGGATTACTTGCGGGAAGCCGTGACGGGTAACGAGGAGATTTTAAGTAAGCTAGGCTGGGGTGACGAGCGCACCATGGAAATTATTCGTTTGTTGGAAGGTATGCCAAACGGATATTTAAATCATTTCCTATACCCAAGAGGAGCTTGGCTTGGCGGAGATAGCGAAAAGCCAACCCGTGGGGAAGATTGTATAAAAATTGAAGAAGAATTACTTGCAATGTTCCAAGATGAAAGCTTGTGCCACAAGCCGGAAGAGTTGTCTAAGCGTGGTGGGGCTATGTATTCGGAAGCGGCTGTGTCTTTGGCAGAGTCTATTTATACAGATGATGGTAAGGTACATGTTGTAAATACATTAAATAAGGGTGCATTAGCGTATATGGCGGATGATGATGCCGTAGAAATACGTGCGACAGTTGGGAAAAATGGTGCGACGCCTGTTAATGTAGTTGAGCAGGGTAGCCCGTTGGTGCAAAACCTTATCCAGAGTATTAAGACATATGAAAGATATACTGTAAAAGCAGCTTTGACAGGGTGCAGGACGGATGCTATACGTGCGCTTATGGCTAACCCGCTTATTCAAGATGTTACTGTTGCCAAGGTGGCATTTGATGAGTTGCTGGAGGCGCATAAAGAATATTTGCCTGCGTTTTTTTAGGATAGAGAGTTATTAAAACAGAACCCAAAGGGTTACTGAGAGTAACCGTTTGGCATATTCTTATGTTGCAATGTATAGTAAATAAAAGAGGCTAAAGCCAGCAGATACGCTTACTTTAGCCTCTTTTATGATGTGTTAGGAAACTGCTCCGCATTTACGCTAGTTCGCTTAAAAGCGAACCGCTACACCTATCCGTGCCTTACGGCACGGTGCTTCACGGCTGCATGAAAAAAAGCGGCGGAGCCGCTTCAGACTGTCAAAAAACCTATAAACACTGTCATTCCGGGCTTGACCCGGAATCTGTACTGTATGAAAAACACTGATAAATACGGCGTTCGCACACTGTGATAGACCCAGGGTCAAGCCCGGGGTGACGATACTGGAGACTTTTTTGACACTCTGAAGCGGCGGAGCCGCTTTCTTGTTTGCACACGGCACGAATCGAACGTGCGACCCTTCGCTTAGGAGGCGAATGCTCTATCCCCTGAGCTACGTATGCAGGTGGTTGTTATTATGTGAGATTTAACAGTGTACATAATTATATAGGGTTTTTGCATTTTTTACAACCTTTAATCTAGTTTTATGTGGCTACATTATTCTGATTGCAGCTCTGTATGCTATAGCTGTTCTGCTTCCAACACTACTATAACAAATATTAGCGAGCAGGTTTTGATTTTTATTTTCCTTCATAAAATTAATTTTTTTGTAAATTTAAATTAGCATCTCATAGAAAAATCAATATTTGCACCTATAACAAAAACAAACTACTGCCGCAATCAACATGTTTTGAGCGTCTTAAACACGTAAGACTTTTTTAACGTGTTAATTATATCGTCAAATGTTCTTAACATCTGATAAAATCAGTACTGTAAGCTACTGTACCCCCTATTGACACCCAAATATTTTTTTAGTATACAATGACAATGTCTTAGAAAATGTCTAAGGAAAATGTTTAATAAAAATATCATCCCCAAAATATCAGGAGGCCATAATGAACAAAAAACAGCTAATAATTTTAGCAAGCGTAGTAACGGCAGTAATAATTGTTGCAATATCGACAACATTATTTATAACAAGGCGGGGCAATAATAATGAAGGAGAATACACAGGAGATACCCGTCCTCTACTTATGGATAATAGGCCCTCAACACCATTATTGCCGCCATCAGATGACCAAACAAATGAATATATAGAAGATACCGGCCAATTTGCTATAGCCCCTACGGCTCTAGGCCTTTTATCAATCATCCCGCAAAGTGAGGGTAGCCAAGGCATACAGCGGGATACTGCATTTCTAATAGCATCAGATACCCAAGTTCTTACAGAAAGCCACCTGCGCAACTACCTAACCGTAAGGCGGCCGGGCAGTGCAGAGTATATAAACGGCGAACGCTTAATTTTGGAGCAACAGACCGACAACTCATTCCTCCTACGCCTAGCACAAGAACTTTCTCCTGCACAAATATACAATATCGTTTATAGTCCAACAGGAATGCAGCCTACTTCCCACGCATTCCAAACCGCAGATATCTTCCGTATAACAGGAACTACCCCCGCCAATAGCACCCATAATATCCCGCACGACAGCGGGATAGAAGTTACTTTCACCTACACTCTGGCAAATGAAAGAGACTTTGCCAACCATTTTGTAATTAACCCACCCGTAGAAGGCCGATTTTTGCGGCGTGATAACACGTATATTTTTGCCCCCAATAAATTGGAACTGAACACTCTATATACCGTAACCATTTTGGCAGGGCTAACAAGCACAACAGGAGAAACCTTGGCAGAAGACCACTCTTTTTCCTTTACAACCCGCTGGGGTACAGCCCAAGGGCGGCCATTTTCCATTGCGGGTAGAGCATACGAAACATTTTTACCGTGGACTGAAGTTTTCATTGCATTGCATGTAAACCCCCCTTATACAGATTTTAATGTAAGACTTTATGATTTGCGCACAGCAGAAAATTTTCTTAATTTTAGTAGCGATAATGAAAAAGAACATATCGAAAATTTTGAATTGGAAGTGTTTTCTGTACAAACAGACTATCTCCATGCAAAGTACCTCTTGTATGGCTGAACGGTGCCGGAGGGGTATTACCTTGCAATAATCTCCGTTCCACAAGAAGGAAACGGCATGGAGCTTATGAAGTTTAT
>Ga0123355_10008182_pt1 | contig 15794 bp, 9 predicted proteins | sample TergutEmb28metaG_3_FD_89872 | JGI IMG/M metagenome (GOLD analysis project Ga0123355, IMG submission 89872) | Embiratermes neotenicus P1 segment gut microbial communities from Petit-Saut dam, French Guiana - Emb289 P1 | ecosystem: Host-associated > Arthropoda: Insects > Digestive system > Gut ... | reverse complement strand
TTGAATTGACCTGGAGCAGTTGCTTCGTTTCTAGTATAAGACTGATGTTTCTGACGTGTTCTATATTTCGCTAGCAATCTTGCTGTATGAAATTGGAAGAATGAAAATATATGTATGTATGTATGTATTGTGTCCGAGAGCATATACACATTACGAAACATTAACCCTTACCACGCTAATGTGTAGAATATGGTGAGCTGCTAATAATGCCAGCAGATGGCAGATGGGATTTAATTCGGCGTTTATAGGGTTAAACTGCAGTTTGTCCTTTCGACCTATATTCGTCGTACTTGGTAACTTGCTATGTTGTCCATGTGACACTGCTGTGGCATTCCAACCCTAAATGTAAACAGACAATTCATATTCTGTCCTTCACTCTTTTGGGATGTATGTCAGTAGTTACCATAGATCAGGGTAGTTACTTTCCAACTTTCAGGGACAAATTACCAGTGGGAGTAGGTTGTCAGTGCAGGTCGGTAACAAACTACCATCATACGCCACACAATATCCCAGAAGAGTTGCGGCCTTTACACCGCGGCGGAAGGATGAAACCTCGCAGTTTAGTTTCTGTTAGATCCAGTGGCATTTGGTGCCTGGGCCGAGTGATCACTACGGCCGTTTCTAACAGAAAAAATGAACTTTAAAAACATCACAATTACTAATCGTATTCCTTTGACTTGGCTGAATGTAAAATTTGAGAAAAAAAATCAAATGTTTTATCCATTCATTTCGCTGCCCCATTAGACTCTTTCCGTCCTGTGCGACCACACCTTTAGCCCACTCCTCGTAAGTTAAACGTGCTTCGAAACCATCTACCCGTGATCCATAGGGCCAATCAGCAATTAGGCATCTTTGTCATAACCATCGTTGAACATTACGCAAATTCGTGTTGTTGACAGTGTGAGCTGGATACGTTCCGTGGTCTGCTGATCGTAATCAGAATTAATTGGGGGACCCTTGCTGTTAAGTAATCTCAAGTCAGTGGAAGGCTCCTTTGTTATTGTAGTTGGAAGCTGTGTGACTTGCTTGTTGCAAGTGATATAGCAATACTCATATCCAAATATTTCCCTAATGACGGCCACGGCTGGTAAGGTAATGTATACAACTGCTGCTCGAGAACGTTAACGCCGATAGGTTATAATGCAATGTTTGCCGTCCTTAATATCACGCAGTGTGGACTGGAGAACGCCGATAATGTGTATGCTGCCCATATTCACAATATACTGGGAAAAAGGCGTGGCATACTTGAAGATATGAATCTTCAGCATCGCCGGCGTGAGAATTTCGTAGGTTATAATGTGTTATTTGTATGTCACATGACTGGTGCCTTAATGATTACATAAAGGTGGCCGTACAACTGCGTAACTTCTTGGATATGGGTGCATAGTTTCGCACCGGCCTACCCATTGTGCTGAGTCAGCTGGCACAAACATGATTGCGCGGTTGATAGTGGGGAGTGTGAAATTAAAACCCATAACGTCACAGGATGCTTGGTGTACTAATGATGGCAACCATGGCATGTTTCATAAGTATGAAGTGAATGCCTTGAAGAAGTGGTAGTGACCGGTTCCTATCTTATATAAATGAACTGTCATCATAGAATATACCCTTTCGTTTTTTTTCTGGGAGAAGTTGATGGCCAAGCTAAGTCGTTTTGAACCAGTGAAGCAGCCTCATTGGTCACAACAAACCTTAAGCTAATGTTACAACCCAGGAAAAATTGTTAGATGAAGTAAATGTAACAGTGGAAAATGAGACACACTCAGTGAGCTTGAAAAATTCTACAGAAGTCTACAACAATTCAACTTCTAAAATCCTCCGAACATCTAGAGGACACAAGAAACCTCCAGTAACAAAGACAGATGATTTTTTCTATGGTAGATGGTAATCAAATATTAAACAAGCTTTCCAGAGACATTTATTTATTAGCTGTATTCCACTAGAATATTTGTGGGTTAAGAAGTAAAAGTGATGAGTTGACAAGCTTTATGTTCCCCAATGTTCCAAATATCTTACGTTTCTCTGAACACCATCTTAAACAATTTGAATTGGATCATATGAACATAGATAATTATACTGTAGAAAATTCTTAGGGAAAGGTGAGGTTTGAATATTTGTTCACAAAATTTGAACTCTTCATCTATATTAAGCTGATCAAATACTTCAAAGAAGACGGCATAGAAGCTCGTGTGCTAAAGCTAAAATCTACCTTTTTTAAAATTTGTGTAATAACCTATAGAGCACCATCTGGCTATTTCAGTTTCTTTCTTAACAGACTGGATAGAATTCTTAATTCACTTTATAAAGTTGACTTGAAGTTCATTATCTGTGGTGATATAAATTACCTTACAGATAGTGTTGGAACAAGACAACTTGATGCTCTGTTGCTCTCTTATAATCTTCCATCTATAGTAAATTTCCCCACAAGAACTCAAAATAAATCTATCTCTGCAATAGATAATATATTCATTGAGATTGTACTTTTTTCGCTTTAATGGGTTGTCAGATCATGACGCTGAGTCCCTCATAATAATGGATTTAAAATTACAAGTACAAGATTGCCTTATTCATAATATCAGGAATATAAATATTCTATACAGAACTTTAAATTGGACTGAGCTATGCATCCTGGGACTTTGGACTTTGTTTTTTTTTAAATAATGATAACATGGATGCTGACTCATTGTTAAATGCCCCCTCCAAAAAATAATTGAGAGATGTAATAATAAGTCCTGGATAACAGCTGGCATAAAAATTTCTTGTCTATATAACAGAGAACTTTATTTACTTAGTAAGGTCAGCAGTGACACTAATCTAAAAAATTACTACAAAAAATATTGCAAAATTTTGACAGAAGTTATCAGAGTAGCAAAGAGGTCTGTGTATCACAATCAAATTATTAGTTCCAATAACAAAATGAAAACAAAATGGAGTATTATAAAATCAGCATCAGGTAGACAAAATGAACATGAAACTAGTAAATACCAATATTCTCCAGACTCTTTTAATAATTTTTTTATCAATAGCCAAAAAATTAATCGTAATATTAAACACAGTAGTGGGAAAAACAACAACATTAATAATCCAAAATATTATTTATCAGAAATCTTACCTTGAGGGATGATACCAAAGAGTGGCTTTAAATAATATTTCTCTTTATTCCTAACTGGGGTGAAATAAAACATGGTGTCCCTCAAGGATTGTTACTTGTTCCACTGCTTTTTTTAATTAACATAATTGACGTACCAAAAATTTCAAATAGTAACTATAAAATTGTCCTATTTGCAGATGACATGAGCAGAATCAGTACTAACCCCGACCCTACAAACTTTAAAAACAGTGTAATCAAGATCTTTCAAGATACAAATATCTGGTTTAGTACCAGTTTGTTATCACTGAATATTGACAAGACACACTTTATGCAGTGTGTAACTAAAAACATTTCCTTAATTGATTTGTATGTTACTCATGAAAACAAGAAAATAGTTAATATTTGCAATACAACATTTCTTGGAGTAACACTGGATAACACACTCACCTGGAAGACCCATATAGATACCATTAGTCTGAAATTGAGTTCAGCATGTTTTTTGTCCCAAGAATCACTGAAGATTGTACATTATTCCTGCTTCCACTTGATTGTGACATGGAATAATATTTTGGGAAATCTTCTATTATAGTATGAATATTTCTAGATTGTTAAAAAAAAAAAATCATTATGGGGATTAGAAATAGAGATTTTTGTAGAGAACATTTCAGGAAATAAAAAAGATTACCATTACAATCCCAATATATATTATCATTTTCACTCTTTGTGATTCACAACAAAAATTATTTTAAACTAAATTCCAATATACTTATTATCAGCAGTAGGACTAAATCTACTCTACATCAACCTCTATTTCATTTGCCAACCTATCAAAGAGGAACATATTATTTTGGAATTAAGGTGTTCAGCAGTTTACCAACATAGAAAAAGGATTTATCGTATAATACAAAACTGTTTAAATTGACTTTAAAAAGCTGCTTGTACTTTCATTCGTATTATACTTTAGAGGAATATTTTACTTACAATAAGAATCAGAACCCTTAATAGTGATACGTAATTGAGTATTGACATTTCGATAAATCAGCTAGACTACAACTTTTGCCTATTTTTGAGCAATGAGTCATTTATGGTTATATAGACACAGTCTTGTTAAGTAGACCGATTGTGAATGTTTTGTTTAATTATATGTGAACATTAATGTTAAAATATTGTATTCATCTCTCTCAAAGTATTACTAGGGGGTACATGATAAGTAATTGTTTCATATGGAACCATAACATATACATTGGATAAGTTGTACACCCAAGGGCTTTGTTGACCATTGTGGATTTTTGGAACAAATAAAATAAATTGAAATTGAAGTGGTCGTCTGTTGCCGTGCAGTATATGATCCTAAAAAATTCTGTTCACTCAAACATTATTGCTTATAATTTCATACTGATTGTTACTGTGAAGGAAAACACATTTTTTATAGTGCACGCTTTTCAAATGTGTGGTATTTTCATGCATTGTTGAATGCTAACAGGTAATCTCGTGTCGTGCTGCTGTGGCATGGGAAGAGAAGAAGCCTCTCTCTATAGAAACAATAGAAGTGGCACCACCAAAAGTAGGTGAAGTGCGGATCAAGATTTTGTCAACTGGTGTATGCCACACAGATGCTTACACTTTAGATGGATTAGATCCTGAAGGGCTCTTTCCATGTGTATTAGGACATGAAGGTGGAGGAATAGTAGAAAGTGTGGGTGAAGGTGTCACTGCCGTGAAAGCAGGTATACTAAATTTCATTATTAATATTTGTGTCTTGTGAATTGTCTGCAATGTTTGTCCCCATACAAAAATCAGGGTTTTGGCATTTACTGTTGGCATTGAGTGGATTGATGAACTGTATCGATTTCAGGAGACCATGTGATCCCTTTGTACATACCCCAGTGTGGGGACTGCAAGTTCTGCAAGTCACCCAAGACGAACCTTTGTGGGAAAATCCGTGCAACTCAGGTAGTTCTCAGACGCACTTCTAAGCTGGTCATATCCATTAGATTAACAGTTGCTGATGTTTTCCAAGCAGGTATACTCTGAAATATTAATTTATATTTTAGGGTCAAGGCACAATGCCTGATGGTACAACTCGCTTTACATGCAAAGGAAGATCTTTGTACCACTTTATGGGCTGCTCCACATTCAGTGAATACACCGTTGTAGCAGAGATTTCCATCACTAAGGTCAGCCTTTAAATTTGCTGAATTTAAATTTCAGTAGGTGTATATGTGGTTCAGTAATATGCACTCCTTCATATTCAGAATGTACTGGTTTCTTGTCTTGGACTGGCTATTCTGACTGACATTTATTTTGGTGGTATTTCTCAGTTTCTTTACACAGTTGCTGGGATAGTATGTTAAACAGATCTTCATTCCCCACCATTTCCAGTACATAATTCAGAGGTCATTCTGCCATTTGATGCTATCTAACCTAGGCATTTGAAGTAACATAATTGTGTAAAACTAAAGGCTGGGCGTATGCCTGATTACCTTTGTGCCCAGAATCTGGATGAAACGTACATTAACGAAATAACTGGTTATAAAAATATGGACAATTTCCTCTGCACAAGTTAATGTCCTTATGCTCGTTACATTTTACATTTTATACACAAAATTGCACCAATGGTGCTGTTTATTGTATGAGTCAAAATTATGTGTATTGTAACTTTAAAATTTACACCTTCATGGAAGAATCATTAAGTCTCATAAGAAGCATATTGCAATTGTCTAACGATGTAATTTATTTTTATATGACAGATAAATGACACAGCTCCTTTAGACAAGGTGTGTTTGTTGGGTTGTGGAGTTCCCACAGGTTATGGTGCTGCCCTTAACACAGCAAAGGTGGAAGAAGGCTCTAATTGTGCCATCTGGGGTCTGGGAGCTGTTGGCCTTGCTGTGGCAATGGGTTGTCGAGCTGCTGGTGCCAAAAGGATCATAGGCATCGATATTAACCCAGCTAAATTTGAGATAGGTAAGGCATAGCAAGTAGGATGGTGGATTAGGTCAAGTGGTAGTGAGTTGTTGTTGAGTTTAGGAGGTACGTGGTTTGAATCCTAGTCTAACCACAGATATCGCATTTCATGATTTTCAGTTTTACAGGTCAGATAATCATATTCAGGAAGTACCTGGTTTAGAGCATCAGGAAATGGCTATCCAAAGTTATTGTGGTTTTCGTGTAAACACAGGGTAGTGCCTTCAAATATAATGACAATCCTCTTGTATTTCTATTTATTTGCTCTTAATCACTCTACCATTTCTAACTCTATTGGTTTGTTATGAAGAAACTTGAAAACTATATGGGGCATTAAATGTGTGTTTGATATTTCTCTAAAACTCTTGTTCAAAACATTTTTCATTCATTTGTATTGAAGTCAATTATTTTTGTCCAGTGCTAATGATTATCTGAATATATTGGCAAGGTTTACCCATATAAAATTTTGTGAAAGTCAATTTAGTGATTCTTGATGGACGGACAGATGAATGGATGGATGGACAGACAAATGTGACAAAGCTAATAGGCACAGTCTTACAGGTTTTGCCTAAAAAGCACCACGCAATAATGTGAAATATTGGTTGATTTTTTAATGTAAAGTGATGAAATAATTTTTTTTTAATTTCTTGTTTCCTTTGAGTGCCTAGAGAACTAGACTGTCAGTTGTCATTACTCTGGATTAGGCTGATTAGGCTTTTCTGGATCCAGGTATGTTCCTCACATGCAGTAAGAGATTCCATTTACCCCAGAGGCTCTGAAACTATATTAATGAACCAGAATAATAATTGTTTTTATTTCTCAAGGAAGTTACACACTCTCATTTACTTAACATGTTTTACTGATTATATATTGACACATTTCTTGACAAGGTGAAATGTTTTGTAATAGCGTATGTTAATGTACGTCCTGTGTTGGTGCAATATAAACAAGAAACAGAATGAGGCAATTAAATTGAGTGCTTTGGGAGCTTTTGTTTGTTAGAAAGAGATCTTGGACTAAACCTCTAATACCTTATCTCCAGAAATGTACTGTAGATGGCAGTAAGGTTAAAATGACATGATCACAATATGATACTGTGAACATGCTTGTAAAATGAACAGGTCTAATTCAGTAGTGACTATGCTTTGTTTACACAGCACTGTGTAATGAAAACTGTGTGTTACTAGAATTGGCCTTAAACACATGGCTCTCTTTTTCGTGTTCTAGCCAAAAAATTTGGTTGCACGGAATTTGTGAATCCCAAGGATCATGAGAAGCCAATCCAACAGGTGATGATTGAATTAACTGATGGAGGTCTTGACTACACGTTCGAGTGTGTAGGTAATGTGGCAACAATGAGAGCTGCTCTTGAGTCATGCCATAAGGGATGGGGCACATCTGTGATTGTGGGAGTGGCAGGCTCAGGTCAGGAGATCAGCACACGCCCCTTCCAATTGGTCACAGGTCGCACGTGGAAAGGGACTGCATTTGGAGGTTATTAATTTTCATGTTACTTTTTTGTGGAATATTACACATTAAAACTTCATAGATAGAGATAGATCAATTGAAAGGTAATACTGAGTGCTAATATGTGTACTGTTATGGAAAGTTGATGCTTGGTTTATTTAATGTTTTTTTGGAACTGCACAGGTTATATAGAATTAAGTAACAGGACAATTTGTAATGGATGAGTTGAGAAAGTTCGAGGAGGAAGAAGTCACAATCCATGTGCCATGAAAGTTACGCTTCGTAATAAATGTGGTTGCAGTTCTCAGTGGCTGAATTCAATATACATTATCTTTTTCTAGGGTGGAAAAGCAGGGACAGCGTTCCAAAGCTGGTGGATGAATACTTGAACAAAAAGATCATGTTGGATGAATTTGTGACACACACCATGCCTTTTGAGAAGATTAATGATGCCTTTGACTTAATGCATTCTGGGAAGAGGTTTGTTGATTAGTTTGTGCATGAATACATCATACAGGTTCTACAGGTGATATGGAAAACACAAAAACAATAAATGTTATTATAATACAGAGACATTATTTTAACTGACAACTTGTATCACACTTCACTCAGGCCATTTAGAATGACAGCAGGCAGTGCAGTGCTTACTGTTCGAGTCAGGAGTCCACACATTTTATTTCAGTACATTGCATTCAATTTTAGGTCTTTACTCACCATACGTAGAGGTGCTGGAAATGGCTTCCTTCGGCTCACAGACACGTCACATCTAACTTACATGTTTGTTTTACTCAAAGATTTAGAAACAGAGTGAGCTGACACGAAGTGACTAGTGACAATTGTAGGGTGCAGTTATGTCTCCCAGAAAACTTGGTTCTGGGAAATACTGAATATACTGTAATACTGTATGTAGTATCTGCTGTTACAGATTGAAATAAAGCATAAGATTTACATATGTATTTCACTATTTGAGGTTTAAGTAAAACAGAAATTTAAAACTGTTATTTGTGGGGTCCAGTTGGCATTTTGATACAATTTAAATTTCTTGGAGTAAGATATATTTTTTGTTGTTGTTGTTGTTGTAAACTGTGGTATACACAATATAAAGAAATGACAACTTAGGGGATGAAGGTTACCAATTCAGTGTCACGTTCTGTAACAGTGTTTTAATGTGACGTATCTTGGTTTGTTGCAGCATCCGTTCCATTGTGAATTTCTAGCAATGAATATGGAACCAAGGATATCCTGATCTGTGTACAGCTAATGGACGTGGCATTTATATTTGTGTCATAATATTAGTAGTATGTCACCATTAACTCGGGGAACAGAACTTGGCTGCTTTATAAATAAAGGCTAATATGGGCAGTTTATATACAAGAAGTTCTTTTAGTTATGTGATACTTATATACTTTGTTTAATAAAGGAATTTTCTAGTTTCCATTTGGTTTTGTGTATGTGTTTCTAAGAGAGTTTCAGTAGCACCTGTGATTTATTTTGTCTTGACTAGCTTGTAAGCACAGGCTCATAAATAGTAAGACCAGTTTTGATGTATCTATGTAATTTGGGACTGTAGTACAATTTGTCAACCTCTTTTATTTTGATTTTGTGTGGTTTTCTTTAAGGACCACTTCATTTAAGGGACCAGTCATGCTTTTGGTTTCTTTTGCCAAGTATTTACAAAGAGAAAATGTTGCATAAAAATTGTGTGCATCCAAATATAATAATACCTGTCAGTTGAGTACCATCAAAATTGCTGTTCACAGTCTTGGATCTACCCTGGTTTCAGCTTGTTTGACAGAGCATGGTCTCCTCTTTGTACATATACCTAGAAGTAGACAAGCATTATAAGCAAGAAACATTATTTTGCTGTCACACCCAAGAATGCAGTTACCTGCTTTTGTCTGGCTTAATTGTGGTTTGATTCTCAGCAGAGGCAAGCAATATTGGAATCTTGCACTCCCCTACATCTAGTGCTGAGGTTAAGACTGTATAGAGCTATACCTCCAGTTACCCATATGCCTTCTTGGATCAATGTGTGTGTGTGTGTGTATAAAAACCAAATATCCATTTCTGTGAAGTGCCCAGTTACATAAAATGGCAAAATTAAATAGGGGTAGACAACCCTGGGAAAGTATATTATTTTATATATTAACAAGACAGGCAGTGTATGTATAACATAACACTGAGGCATGTTCATGCAATCATTGTTGCAGTGGAAGAGCAATAGGTATTGTACATCCTGATTATGTATTCGTATCCCTAGGTATCCAGCATGCAATGCGCATGTGCCATATTGTTGTCTGTGGCGTACCCTGCTACATTTTTCCACATTCTCATAAAACAACACGATTTTAGAAACAAAGTTATTGAACATTAAGATGTGTGTTTCGATTTTCTCTACAACTTTGTCTGAAACATTTTTCATTCTAAGATGAATTGAGCAAGATATGATCAAAAATGTATATCAGTCTACAAGTAAAGTGCATGTTATTCTGTCCAATTTTAATGAAACTTCAGTTTTCGTGATAGGTTTTTAAAGAATACTCAAATATCAAATTTCTTGAGAATCTGTTCAGTGGGACCTGACTTCTCTGTTGACAGACAAGCTGATGGGTGGATGGACAGACATGATGTGACTGATAGCTGTTTATCACAATTTTGTGAACGCAACTAAAAATTAAGGTCAGGCTGTCAGAAGACTTGAATGTTATGTATAATTTACTGTTTCTCCCAAATGGCATGTCACAGAAAAAAGACAAATACACATTTTTTCTCTTGGAAAGAAGGTCTAAGAAAGTAATTGATTTTTTCTGTTCCAAGAATTAAACACAGGCTGTCCAAGAACTTATACAAGATGTCCTGTCTCATTTGTTTCAAGTGATGTAAATACAAGAAACGCTCCTGTTGTGAAAATGTTTTCAGAAAAATAACCAATTCTTGTCCATGTCAATAGAAAAGCACAGGGTGCTCAAAAAATCGACACACACACACAAAATAGTTTATTGTCATGGGGATCATCTGCTACTGGACTGTGTCACAAACCAGAAGACCTCAATATCAGTATGACTATTGCTCTTGCTAATCATCAACACTGTTAACTCAGTAGTAGATCCCTCCTACTCAGTTAACCAGTTACATCACAGAAGAAATGGTATTGATTTGCACTCTACGATACTGAGTGTGTGACTTCCAGTGATTTACAACAAAGCTGTATTAACTTAACCCCCACAAATGCTATAAAACAAAGTGTATTTAAATTTTTATAAATCTGTGACACTTCTTGTACTGACCTTTGGAGCCAAAATGTGGAGCACTAGACATTCTGGGATATTTTTGCAGTAGTACACAAATTTCTGCTGTATGTGGGGACCCCTGAAAACAACATGGATTTTCCTCAACACTGAAATGCAAGGGGTTTGTGAAAATATAGTGCAGAAAAAAGTAAGTTTATCTTACAGTATAGTGAAATCTTTGAAAAATAGGAGCAGAAAGTGAATTTCTGTAAGCATTAAAAACTTGGCTGCTCTGTACATGAGGAAATATGTGAACATGTTATGGTGTGAATAGAGGCAACAAAGGAGCTGCATGAGCAAAACCCGCAATATCTGATAAATATCACAAAGGTAATACAGCAACAGCCAAATTCAACCAAATTTATGCAGATAATGTGCAAACTGCAGTTATATACAAAGGAAATACAGTATCAGGAACATGGAACATTGGCCACAGATTCAGGAATGAATGAATGTAAAATGAAAATTTGCACATTGTAGTCATTGTGACAACTGAATGCACACATGTATTAATTTCAAATGCATTCACAAGGACATCAAATTTTGAACTAAATCTTTCTGACAAAACTTCCTGTAATGTTTTCCTTTTCCTTCTCACCCATGCTGCCAGTGGTCAAGGACAGTGGTCAACTTCTCAAGTCATATTTCTCCCGCAACTATCTAGTCCTGCCATAAGTTCTGTTACAACTTTCATGTTGTCGAAAGGTGGAGACAATGAGGCAGGAGGGTTGTAAGGATGGCTGTTATTGGACTACTGTCCCTTCAAGTACTTGTGCCAAGGCAGTTTGCTTGCCCCTGTCACAGCGTCAACATGGAGTAGGGTCAAGGAAAACCATGTGGCTGTGATTGCCTTTCACAATAGTGGAAAATCCACTCTGGAAACAGAAGATCATGTTTTGAAAGCTGAACATACTGACCCAATCAAGTTGTGCCTCATCAGGGAATATCTACACATGAGAGCGCACCTCCACACAAAGAGACACCTCCTTACTCCTGCTTTGAAGGAGATGCGAGAGACAAGAGCAGAGCATCTCCTCCAGTGGTATGCCAAGAATGGGCATGAAAGCATCCTCCTCAAGGACGAGAAAATCTTCACCATCGAGGAGCAGTATAACAACCAGAACAAGAAGATTTATGCTCAAATGTCCCTTGAGGTGCAGGGAGGCCATCACCCTTCCTATGCCGTGGTTTGGTGGTGGGGGGGTCCCATCAGGGGGTGACACCTCTTCATTTTTGCGAGAAAGGGGTGAAACTGATGCTGAGTGCACCAAAGAGGACATGCTACAAGGAGTTGTGAAACATCTTAACATGACCCTCTTCAATGGTCAGGAATGGGTCCTCCAGCAGGACTCAGCTCCTGCCCACAAGGCCAAGACGACTCAGGAGTGGCTGTGAAGGAACCTCCTGGCCTTCATCAGTGCCAAGAATTGGCCCTCAAGGAGTCCAGACCTCAAACCCCTGGACTGTAAACTGTGAGCTGTTTTGAAGAACATAGCTTGCCGAAAGCATCACCACTGCCTGAGGAGATCCCTCTTGAAGGCAGTGGCAGAGATCCCCCTGCAGACAGTGCATGCAGTGACAGCAGACTGGCCAGTGTGTGTCAAGGCTTGCATCGAGGCAGAGGGTGGCCATTTTGAGTGGCATTATTATAAATGAAAACTTGTTGCAAATTATTTGGCTCAAAAAGTGGATGTTTGTTTAATTTTCCTTCTAGGTCATATTGTACTTGTAACAGAACTTATGGCAAGACTGGATATATAACTCCATGGAACAGAGTCCTGAGATGCTGACAGTAGTTCAGCTAGTAAGCAGTACTTTAGAGACTTAAGTGAAATACAGAACTTCAGATATAAGGACATAAGTTTCCATGCCCAAGCACCACATCATATGGATATATGGAATAGTGGAGGGAAAGCTGCATGCATTCTTTACTGTGGCACAAGATGCAGGCAAGAGTTAACTTGATGCTGTGGCTCCTGTACTTGAAATGCATGAAGAGGAAACTGGGTAGGCCCCAAGTCAGGCTGGACTTGGTCACAGTAAGAAAACACCCTGAACCTGCCAGATATCAAACCTCAGTCATCGGACCCATAACATGTCACTTCACTGAGCTAACCCAGCTTCATTGTAAATATGGATCTATTTATCTTTGTATTGGTCCAGATCATTTAAGAAATACAGAAAAGCTTTATATATGAATACTGTTTGTCATAATTTCAAAAGAACATATATCTACACAACACTTTTTTGACAATCTTCCATCTAACAAAGTTCAGATATAAAAAGCCATTTCCGGAATTTATTTCAGCATCAATTTCTCCATCTTTACTCCACATTCCCAAGCACATTACTGCAGGATAGAAAACATTCAACGTGATTTCCATTCATACGTTGCAGATGTAAAATTCATAGCCAGTCTCAGTGAATACAAGTGGCTCACTGTCAGGTCTTAGCTCATAATGTATTGTAATTTTTACTATCTACTTTAATTACAAGCATACAGACAACCGACTTCATGAGCACCAAAATGATTACAAAAGCACTGGGTTGTGTGACTGACATTAGCTCTTTCTGAGAGGCCCACTGGAGTAGGTGCATTTCTTGATCTTAGCTATGTGAGGACAGAAGCAGACCAGAATTCCAAGCGGCTCTGGTTCAGTTGTACACTAGATGATGGACAAAGTCCAAAGGAAGAGTATTTCTGAAATCATGCTGCATCTTGGTAAATTTTAATTTTCCCTGGCAATGGTAATTTCACTGTTCTAGGCATTTTTATCACCCCAAAATTATATTTTGACTACAGAATAAATCCATAAAAGAGATTTAAAGGTTTAGCTGACTTGTAACATGCTTAACACACACAAATGAACATTACCATAAGCTGGTACTGAAACTGTAGGGTTCAGTAGCGTAGTGAACTATACGCTGGTTTCCATGGTGTTTGTCTGTAGTGTGCTGCAGGAAACATAAAAAATAAATCTTTTTTGTTATGTACCTACTTGGTGAGATGTTTTCTGTTTCCACTAGTAAATCAGTGAACACTACTGTTTCTTCATTTGTAAATTTTCCATATCACAACAGATCAGAATCTCTTCAATATAAGAATTTTTGTATGTGTTCTATTTTGGTACTTACCTATCTCTCAGCTCCATTGGTTAGCCCCATATGTACTCACTTTGAAGTGGTGTTAATTTCACATTCAGTCCCTTCAACTTCCTGTTCACAGTCTGGGTCAAATATAAGCCCCAAAATATAGTCTTTTTTGTCTCTTGTCTCCCATAATTCAAAGTCATATTCCATTCTTGGGTTTGGAAATTGTCTGGACACATGTAATAAAACCATCCACAGCTTGCTTCACAGCATTAAGGAAAAAGTTTCTTTCATTACAGTCTCTTTATAAAAACAACAAAGGCCTATTTATTTATAAATGAACAAGCTGGAAGCAGTAAATTTCAGACTGTGAACTACAAAACAGATATTGCCTGCAATGTACAGTTACAGTCAAAATTTCTTGGTACCTTATAAATGCTGCTGTATGTAATTTTCTTATAATGAGTGAAGACAAACCACACAAATTGTTGTAAATAAATGTAAAAGATTCACTTGAATAAATAATGATACATAATGACTAGTCATAAATTTGTATACAAATAAACAGATTCTCTCTTAAAAAAGACCTTTTAAGTTCACAACAGTAAATGTGTGAATTACTGCATGCCAGAAATCTAAATGGCTGCATGCAACATAAGAGACCATGGCTGTGATAACAGCTGTGTGAATTAACTGCCTGGGCAAATGATTTCACCCTTGGCTCACTTAAGCATTATAAAAAAACCTGGTATGAGTTGTTGAGATATTTTCAGTTAAATCTAGTATGTTCTATCCCTGAAGTAGCAACACCAGTATGTCACAGGAATTACTGGTGCTCACAGAGCACTCTGAGACTGGAAGAATTATGTGTAAGTAGTTTTTTTAAATAACACCTTATGTAATTTCAGAAAAAATGCCAGTAATATCATGTAAAGCACAGGTAAACTCTGGTATATCACATCAGTTGACATGTGTTAAGGAACGAAGTAAAGTAGCTTTAAACATTTTTATTAATTATAATTTTTCAAAACATATACACCAGTTAATAATCAGCCTTTTGGACGAGTGAAGACTGAAATTTCTACAGATATTTTATTGCCACACAGGTTGCCATATTCTTTATTCATATAAAGAACAGATTCCCAGAAAATTTATTTAATTATTCTCCAAAAACCAGATTGAGAAATGAGGTTCAGATTATATCTGTTCCATATAATGCAATGAAGAAGTTTGCATGTATGACTGTTAAGTTTAATACATGAAATTTTACTGAGAATTTTAAGTACCTGTCACTTTGTTAGTCCCTGTACAGTACATTACCTGGAAAAGACAATACACCCCAGTCTCACAGAAATCTTGCAATTATGAACAAATTGGCATGGGAATAGTATACAACTTTATTTCATTTACTTACATAATATCTACGTTTTTCTGACATTCTACTGTAGTTTATTTCCATTTTTCCTTTTCTACTTTGATACGTTAGGAAAGAGTTAATTTTCGTCAACATTACAATTTCAAACTGACTGGAAGAAGAGAAATAAATGTATGGCATATTTACACGGATCTGTTCGGCATCACTCAAGTTACAACATTCCTACTTCAAAAACTCCTGTTTTCCTGTCTATTTGAACACTAAAATCACATACAACAAGCTAATAAACATTGGTCTATGATGAATGCACCTGTTTCTTGAAAGCTACCAGTTCAGACAGCACAAGTATTTTGATCATTCTTTTATTATTTTCTACCAACCAACCAAAAAAAAAAAAAAAAAAAAAAAAAAAAAACAATTCAAAAAAAGGGTTCTTTTTTTTAAAAAAATAGCCCCCCTATAAAAAAATTTAAATTGTATATATATAAATTTTTTTTGTTTTAAAATGAAAATA
>Ga0123355_10008180_pt1 | contig 15796 bp, 15 predicted proteins | sample TergutEmb28metaG_3_FD_89872 | JGI IMG/M metagenome (GOLD analysis project Ga0123355, IMG submission 89872) | Embiratermes neotenicus P1 segment gut microbial communities from Petit-Saut dam, French Guiana - Emb289 P1 | ecosystem: Host-associated > Arthropoda: Insects > Digestive system > Gut ... | reverse complement strand
TTGGGTAATTCCCCGGCGTCTGAGTTCTAATTGCCGATGTTTCGGAACTCACTATCGGTTCCATCTTCATAGGCAGGTGAATGAAGTACTTCATTCACCTGCCTATGAAGATGGAACCGATAGCGAGTTCGGAAACGTCGGCAATTAGAACTCAGACGCCTGGGAATTACCCAAAAAGGAACAATTTACATTTAGAACACGGCAAAAGCCTAAAAACAAGAAGGATACAGGTTGTCTATTGTCTAATGATGCACCAAACACAAAGGAAAATAATTAAGTTAAAAGTAAAGAGCCAGTAGTTTTCATAAAGCTTTTGAAGCAGTACTGGGAAAGTAGTGGTGTTAGGGTTACTTAAACTTCTTTTGAGAAATGTATGATCACTGAGTCAGAATAGTGTACCTGTAAATATAGTCATGTTGATGACAACACTGTATGAAACTTAATGTAACTAGAATTGGTTTGCTAGTTGTGTGTTCAGGAGGTCCATGAAATGACAGACATTTTCATTAATATTCAAAAAGATATGATGGGAAGAGTGAATACATTGTACTCCCTAGCAGTAAAAGATTCTTCACAAGGGTACATCTTACAATAACGTGTCCTGATATAAGATTACTCATACATTATAATAGTGTTATGAAAGTACATTCCTACTGACCCAAGAAAGCAAAATGTCCTACTAAACTCAAAATACAGTAGGGTCTTGTTTTGTGACGCTTTGTTTTACAATGATTCACTTTTACGACCCTCAATGAGTCAGAACGAGCACTCCTGACTTGTGGTGCATCACTGTCGCAACTGAAGGGTACTTTCTGTACTTAGTGCACTTATAGCTCTTTTCCGGTGTGCATGTGTTTCTTTTTTTATTTTAGTGCAGTTCTTTTAAGTTGACTGTGATTTTAACCACCCATGACATCCATCAAAAAGACAGAAGAGAAGAAAAAATCAAAACAGTTGATGTTACATTCTTTCTTGATGTCTTCTGAACCACGGCCTGGGCCTTCTTCAACAAAATAAAAAGTGTTTTCATTGATTTTTTTCAATTATCTGTGTAATTTTCTATATACCTAATTCAATAAATTAAAATTGTATGGCATAATGTAAAGAAATGTTGTAAATTATAAAATTGTGTGACTAATTTGTTTGGCCCATGAACCTATCTCAATTTAAACCATTTAAAGAGTACCCGTTTTATGACGATTCAATTTAGAACCAAATATTCGAGAACGTAACCCAGTCATAAAACGAGACCCTACTGTATTCTCACACAAGCCTTGCATATACCTACCAGATCACATTACGCATTAAACCACATGGTTGTCTAGGTATAAGACAGAACCAGAGTGCTTTTATTATAGACTAGGAACCCATATGTTATGGTTTTCAAGTTAGATCCTTGACTATCCATTCATACTTACTCTCATGGAAATCAAGGATAGCCAGTGTAACTGCATCGGCCCATGGGGAACCTTTCTGCAAGCCAATCCCATAACCTGAGCGTCCAAATAATTCACCTGCTGTCACCAGTTCACAGTCTTGTGCTGCCTCAAACTCCAGACGAGAACTGTCCCATATGAAGGCCATGAGTTTACTGTGTCAACAAAATATGATTGTGTATTATGAATTGAAGGAGTGGCATTGAATATACACTGCCATTTTTAATATTTTAAGCAGTCTTAAAGTGGAATTTAAGAATTTTTCTTACGTTTCTAGAAATGTCTAGAATTATGTGAATCAGTTAATTGTGTTACTTTTCACATACAGTTTATTCAAAACAGGTGTAAATATATATATGTGTGTGTGTGTGTGTGAAGACTGGTTCAGATTATTTCATACCAGTTCTAAATGTGTGAAGACCACTGGGCTAAGTGTGCTGTTACACTACTAAATTGCAATGTGTAGGTTATATGTCATTATTATGAAAAAGTAACACAAATTCCCATTCTTCATTCCAGTGTTTCTTAAGTAAAGTGAGCTGAAATAATGAACTTATTACTTGTTATACCACAGGGCTATAATAAACTCCTACTTAATGATTGGTTCTATGTATATGATCCTTCTTTGTTGATTAATATAAACAATAACAGAGCAATTTAAACCCTTTTACACATGGCATTCAGTGCAAATTAAGAAACAAACACTAACTTATTATTTTCTATAACGTATATTAAAAAAAATGTGACACACCTGTAGGTGGGCTGATCATTTAATTCCAGGACTGATTTTTTCCCCGGGAAAATATAATACATAGCGAAGTGGTACCAGAGTGGGACACATGTCAACTCTTTGCAAGTGTATGTGCAAAACCGGAGGTCAGTATCTCCCCGCATTCGCTCAGTGGAAGTCCTTCGGTGAACGTCTACCTGCAGTGTGTGTCTCACCTCACGATGGAGGTGAAAGTGCAGCAGCACGTGTGCATCGATTTCTGTTTCCGTCTGGGGAAAGAAAACTAGTGCTGAAACGTACAAAATGCTGCAAGTAGCTTTTGGAGAGTCCTGCCTAAGTCGATCGCAGACATTTGAAAGGTATTCCCATTTTGAAACTGGATGCTGATCCTTTGAAGATGACCCCCGCCCAGGAAGGCCGTCCACCTCCCACATCGAAGAGAGTATGGCACGTATGTGAGAAATCATTCGCGCTGACTGACGTCTGACTATCAGAGCGGTTGCAGAGGAAGTTAGAACAGCATTCGATATGTGCCAGAAAATTCTAACTGACGATTTGCAAATGAGACGTGTGACAGCAAAATTTGTGCCCCGTCTCCTGACGGTGGAGCAGAAGGACAATCGCGTGTCAGTTTGCACTGACCTCCGTAAGTGAGCCCAAAATGATCCCAACCTCATGTCCTTGGTAATCACTAGTGACGAATGCTGGGTTTACAGGTATGATCCGGAAACAAAGCAAATGTCCTCCCAGTGGATCACAGCATCATCTCCTTGACCAAAAAAAGCACAGCAGGTGAAGTCCAATGTCAAGACCATGTTCATTGCGTTCTTTGATATTGACAGACTGGTTCATCATGAGTACATCACTAGAGGACAGACGGTAAATAAGGAATTCTACAAAACAGTCCTGCAGCGCCTCCATGACGCTGTGCGCAGACATTGCCCTGAGAAGTGGCGCTCCGGCAATTGGATCCTGCACCATGACAATGCCCCTGCCCACAGGGCTGTCACCACAAATGAATTTCTACTATTACAAAGAGTGACTACCAGAGGTTCTTTCATCAGTGGCAGGAACGCTGGAATAAGTGCATACAAGCACAAGGACACTACTTCAAAGGAGACAAGACCAACTAGCCATTTAGTCTACTCATTCACTCACAAAAGAATCAGTCCCACAATTAAATGATCAGCCCACATATTTTTAAGTATGTCATTTAAAGACACTGTCAATTGCTAAGATTTTAAAGAGTTGTTGGTACATTAAAGTGAGTATGAAACATTAATGAAATGATGCTGACAGGGTAAAACCAAAGTACTCAGAGAAAAGACTGTACCAGTGCAATTTTGTCCAATGAACTGGCCTGGACTGCAACTGGGACTCCACAGCGAAAGGCTGGTGACTAACCACCTCAGGCATGGTGCACCTTATGTTATTTTTTTTTCTCACCATAATACCTGATAGTTACAAGTCTTTAAATACCACGCTGATCAGTTTATGCTTTAAAATGTATATATCTGCTGAGTGACAAACCAGGGATGGACACAGATTCTTTAAGCAATATACCTTTCATGTTCTCCTGGTAACAACCAGGGAGACATGAGACTGAAGGATTCTGTGCACGTGCGTGCGTGCGTGCGCATGCATGCGTATCAAAGGAACCCAAATAATGCTAATGAACTGATGTTTCTTTATCAAATGTATTTAGTAGTAACTTAAAGTGGAATTCCAAAGGTCATACATTGTTTCATATACCACCCTCATGGTTTATTGTATGTATCTGTGAGTAGTCATAGATAATTTATGCTATTTGCATATTAGGATAGTGAGTTATGCATGAAATTTTACATGGCCAAAATTGGGATGCTTCAAGAGAATAGTGAGTTTCACTTTTCTATAAGTAACAACACATCAAAATTATGGTAAATAAATGTGGATAGGATGTGTACTTACATGGTAACAAAATTCTGAAGAGAGGTATGTTTTGACATTTAAGATATCATTAACATAGATGTAAGGCAAAAGAAGGGCATGTCTAGAAGTCATTAGGAGAGAGGAACTAGTTTATAAGGAATGCTGAAGAAAATGTCCTTGGGATGTATAAAATAAAGATTAAGCTACCCTTGTTTAACATCTCGTATAGCTTCTTCAGCAGTGTCATAATTGTTAGCCTCCATGGTGCGGTACATGTTAGACAGTTCCACTTGTCGTCGGAAGTACATGTCCACTGCAGAATTTTTTACTGTGGCACAAGTCAGATTTTCCATTGTGTTTCTCAACTATTAAAAAAAACAGCCATTATTCATGTAGTCTGTATTATGCACTATTAATCTGATCAATTTGTTAGATTCAAGAAATGTTGCACAAAATTCCTAGTACAGAAATTAATGAATACTGTTGCAAGTACAGAAATAGCTAATTCATAACAGTCATGGAAATATAATAAAGAATAACAGTGAAAGTAAAACATGAACATAAGACTGCTACTAGAAAAATGTATAATAAAGTATTAAAGAAGTGTAGAGTGAGGTCAAAGATTAGTCTAACTCTGTACAACAGAACTGTATGTCACACTCACATGTGAGTGTTTGAACACACGTGCATTACTGTGCAGACATAAACACACTGTCTTAACCTCTGAGTTCAGTCACTTTTAAGCTACGTGCTTTCTGACTTTAGATTCACAGTCCAATATGTCTGCCATACCTGGAAACACAGCAGGAAATCATAACCTTTCAGTACTACAGGTTCCTTTTTTTATCTGACAACTCTTATTTGTCAATTCTTGCTGCTGCTTTGCTGCATGTTTTGGTGACTGAGTGAGTGGGCTGCATTAATGTGATAAACAAGCCAACAGAAATTTGTAACTAATAGCTGTCAAATACAATAGTGATCCTATATTGCCACATAGCTGTAAGTGACTTCAAGTGATTCAGAATGAGAATTTCAGACGAGATTTAGAATTTTGTGAACAGGCTAAGTCACGTGGTTTAAATGCAGGTGAGAACCATATATTCCAACAGTAGAATATGGCCAGTATCACTATGTCTGGCCAGAAATTTGATCTGAATACAGTATAGATTAGATTTTGTGTAATTAGGTAAATAAAATGTACTCTAATGTGCAGTATTACATGTAGCCTTTGGTTTGCGATGATTCACAATAACAACAATTTTGAAACCAGAAGGCCAAAAATATAAAAAAACTATAAAAATTTAAAAAATGCCCAACTATAAATACCAAATGGGATGTAAAGAAACAGCACAGACAATCAGAGATGAGAGCTATCCCCACTTACCATCTAAGCCATTCAGGGTTGAAGTTGATTAAATTACTAAAATAAGAGCCGCCATGCCTAGTAAGGAAAGTGCAGTGACACCGCGTGCTGTCAAGGGCACTAAACATAGCCATATTGCCAGTCTAGAGAAATGGAACAAGAGAGCTTGGGTGACACAAGAAATCTTCTTGGATTGGTATGTAAACCATTTTTGTCCCTTTGCTCCTTTTTTGGCAACAGAATATGTTACCAGCCAAGGCTCGTCTTCACTTGGACAAGGCCTCTGGCCATGCTGCAATCCTTTCTGCAGTCAGAACACCTCTGGATATCAGTGTTGTTTACATAGCATCAAACGCCACGTCAATTTTTCAACCAATGGATCAGGAGGAAGTGTCGATGAGCTGTTTGAATGGAGTGTGGTGCAAACTTCTCCCAGAATTTATGCACAACTTCACAGGATATGAGCCAGTGAAGGACACTGCTGAAGACATTAGCAGGCTGGCGCAAGAGGCAGGACTGGACAAGGCTACAGGTGAAGATGTAACAGAGATGTTGGATAATCATGGAGAGCAGCTTTCCAATGAAGTTGTGGAAGAACTGGCCGAAGAACTAAGCCAACAGGAGGAGGAGAAGAAAGAAAAAGATGAAGAGCCTCTATTAAAATATATGAAAACGTGATCTACAGCACTTCCTTTCAGGGAGAGACCCTCACTGATGAACTATTTGTGAATGGCCAGGACTAGAAATGAAGTGCAAAAATCAAAAGGAGTGAAATGTTATCCATTGGCTCTTATTCTGAGATTTTCAAAGAAATGAAGAGGAAATCTCAACAGTCAACACTGCATGCTTTCTTCGAAAAGGGGAAAGATCCTCAATCAGGGACTTCATCAGAGAAATAAAATCTCTGGATCACGCTACAGTCAAAAAGGTCAATGCAGTCGCCTTACAGTAGTGTGAACAAACACTTTGGTTTGGGCTTTGAACATATCAAATTTAATTTACAAAACTTAATTTCTTACTCACTTATTTCAGGCCTTTAAATATAATATTATATTACTTATGTCAATATTGAGAAGGGTTTGGAACGTAACTCACTGACTTCCCATTGATTTACATTAAATAATTAGGTTCATTTTACACTGGTTTGTTTTCCAACAGTTCATCCAGGAACAGAACCCTGTCACAAACCAAGGGATACCTGTATATTTTATTATTTATTTTACATGTATTATACTTCTAAGGACCTAAAATACAAAAAGCTTAAGGACCCAAACTTGATGGTAAGGGCCATAGTACTTTAAACTGTACACAGCAGAAAATAATTACAGATGTGCATCATTTATGCAGCAGTGGAAAGTTGAATTAATTACAAGTGGAAATACTAGAAGTAAATCTCACTTACTCGTGCATCATTTATTCCAGTGAGTTTTGTCTTGGGTCTCTCCAGTACAAGGAAGGCAGCCAGATTGGCTGTGTATGAGGCAACAATAATCATAGCAAAACCTGCCCACACCATCCCCAATACCCTTGCTGAAAAACTCCTGGGAGTACCTGTATGAAATCAGATAACATGAGATATTTATAAAGATACATCACATACTGCACAACCATATGTGTATTTCATGTTTGGTTTTCTGGTGCTGCACTAAGGAAGCTGAAACATTTGCCATGTCCTGATGCTAATGGAGGAATTAATTTAAACACGCTGTTTAGGGTTGTAGGAGTAGGGGGGTAGTGAAAGGCAAGTAATTTGGGGCAGGAAACATGTGGTCAGAAACATCTTCATGCCAGAATTGGCACCACTACTATGGCTGGAAATCATCACCTTTCATAATCACAGAGTAGTTACTATAGCATAAAACATAAAGAAAATGTGAACTAATTACCTAACTTTGTGAGTTATTGAGAAGCTAACAGTTGTTGAGGCAGTGTAGAAAGTCCCTGAATATTCATTACAGTTTTCACAAGATTACACCATTGGGCATCTGATCACAGGTTCACAGATTTATGCCTTTAAGACACATTTTAATATTATCCTGCAATTTATGACTATGCATTTCATATTTTCTCTTCTCTTACGGTTTTCTGATAAAACTGTTGTTTAGAAATATAACACTTTATTCCACAGCTCCCACCTCACTATCAGTAAAATGACTAGAAAGTCAACAGAGAATTGCACAGAATCAAATTACCTTCTCCAATGCCACTATTTAGGAGAACACCCCAAGCAAACCAAATTGCACTAGACAGATTGAGAGCATCCTCTTCAGTACCATCGGTGTTAGCAAGTTTAAAGCGACCAAATGGAGAGAATCTGTCCAGCAGGTAAAGCACTAATGCAACAACATGTACTGATACCATCACCAGAATCCACAGTGTATTGCTGAATGGCTGCAGAAAGGACACCAGTGTAGAAGATCTTGATGGCTGTAAGCACCACAGAACACTGATGGTGAGTAAGTTAACACAATTGCCACGTGGGATAGCATTTCCCATAGGTGAGATGTAATTGATGTTAAAGTTTAGAGTGTGACATAAGGTTCCAGGAGTCTGTGAGCTCCAGAAGTAAATGCTAAAGGAAACTAGACTTTGTATGTGGAATGGCAGTCATAGACACATGCACATGTACGTATATGTATGTATAGCGTAGAGATTATTTAGTTTTTTTAAGCTCATTGTTCCGTGCATCGTAATTCAATGTGAATAAAAATCCAACAGATGCAACAGTATGCAGATATTTACTTACTGTGAATCTGCTCTACATGTTTCCTGATGATGGGTGCTGTGACACCCAAAACATGTAGAGTAGATTTACAGTAAGTAAATATCTGCATACTGTTGCATCTGTTGGATTTTTAGTCACATTATTTAGTTTGTCTGCTGTTGTACCATATTTGTTAAAATTGTAAATCCTTCCTTTTTATGACATTCCGTACTAATAATAGTGAGACTAACTGCTGAAAACAGTGAAAGGCCCAAAGGCTACCTTTTGAATCTGACTCAGCCTTTCTTAGGAAGTCTTAGGCTCTTCATTATTTATAAATATTTACAAGGGCAGGAAAAAAGGGGTAAGGAAATTTCAGTAATTTGGATTGAGCAAATAAATTATAATAATATAATTTATTTATAATAATATAATTTATTTAAGAAACACTCTGGCAAGGAATAGGTACTTCAACTTGTTCTGATAGAAAAACTTGAAAAGAAATGAACATTTTTGGATTAAGTTGTACAAATTGAAGCATATTCATTGTCAATTTTGAGATATATCAAAAAATATAAAATAAAATAAAACATCAGGATGTGGACTTTAAGGAAACTCATAGCAGTGGTGTGTTATACAATACCTTTTTTTCCAGGATTGTTATTCCCTGATACTTGAATGGTTTACTAAACTCAATGAACTCTGCTCTTTCTGGATTAATGGTAAGTGGTGCTACAATCATATCAGCTTGCTGATTTACCAGCTCTCCAATCAGTCCCGTCCATTCTTTCTTTCCTGCCACTGAAATAACATTGACACTAAATTTTTCTGTTATATTAAAATTTTTGAGCCAATTCCTATTTTAAGTACCTACTCAAAACATCTACAACTTGAACTAAAATTCCACATTCTGGTGTGAGGCACATGAAAATGGTAGGTACAGGTTTCTAGTTACTGCCTGTTACAAAATACTGCCTCACAATCTTCCCTGAAGGATGGAGATAAATAGTGGAAAAACCCGATTCAGACCAAATGACCTGGGATGAGATGAAATTCTGGTCCACAAGGTATCCACCTACACTTGAGCCATCAAACTTGATTTCAGAATACCAACAGTAGCTGTTGAGAATGAATGTCAGGAATAGAATATGTACTTACACATATAAGAATTACAACAAATTACATGGAGTAAAATCCTCTCTGAACAGTTAATAGTTGCTGGTTGTTCAAGAAATTCCGTGCTTTTGTGGAACCTGAAGTTTCATTATAATGTTTGTAGGAACCTGCCATTGGACCATATCTTGAATCAGCTGGGTAGAGCTCACACCACAACACCTCTTTCTTTCAGGTTAGTTTTAATATTATCCTCTTAGGTCCTCTAAGTGGTCTCTTCCCTTAAGATTTTTTTTACTAACATCTTGTCTGCATTTTGATACACAAGAAACATTATCACGTAAAAAATCTGTCATGAATAGTGTACTCCTCGAACTGCAGAATGTCTCCTGTATGAAGCATTTTATGTCAAAGAATTAAACAGTATGAAACCCATTTCACTATCATGGGTTATTTTCAGAGTGAAACTACATAAATCAAAGTGAGAGGAAGAAAGGCTGCAAATTGATTACAGTTTATTTTGTGATGACAGATACTGAATCCATCATATTTATTTATAACAATCAATAGAGTACCTACCACTGCTGTTCCGAATAACATAACTACCAAATTGGCCATCAGGAGATAATAAGAGCTCATAAGTGATATTAATCTTTCTGGCTAATTCCTTGAGCAGGTCCATACAAAATCCCTTGCAGCAGTATTGTTTGAAACCTGCGTGGAAAAATAACAAACTTTGACTTCAAAGAGCAATTTGCTGTCATTGGTAACTGAAACACACTACAGTCATAACAATCCCTATAATTTCCCAATTGCAACTACAGTCAATCTCTGCAGTGGACTTTCACATTCACAAGCAAATAAATAAAAAATTTAATAGTACCATCATTTGTATTGTTGAAGTGTGGGCAGGGAATTTCTTCTGGGGTACATAGTTCTTCAGTTTGGATTTCCCGCACATATACAAATGGTTTCTCCTCAATGGTCAGGACCTTGAGATGTGTAGGGATCATGAACCCAGGAGGCTGTTTGTCTGTATTCCCAGGCCATATGATAGCACTCTTATCTAGTTTAAGTTTCATTCGTTTTTGTTCCTGCGTGAAACATACAGAAATACAAGATTAGTTTGGCAAGAATACACTAACACTGCTTTGAGAGAATTCAAATTTTATAATATCTAGAGATGATATTTATAAACAGTTTGTCTGTACATAAAATGTAATAGTTCTCTATTTATACATACATGTGAATAATGATATTGTCCAACGGAAATTTGTGTTTGGTTCTGGACGTTAATAATATCATATTCGGCATTGATGCGGTCTCCATTATCATCAAATGCCACATAACCTGTGGATCCATTCACTGTCTGTTTCTTGATGAATCTGTCAAAAATAAATATTATTTTATTGACAGACTATCTATAGAAATATGTAAATTATATTGGAAAATAACAATTGTAAAGTGATACATTTATTAACATGTATTTGAGATCAACAGCAAAATCCATGGAGCCTCTTACCCTATGCACATCTTGGATTTTTTCCTGGGTGTAAGTTATCTCTATACTCAATATTAAACGTGTAATAGTAATATCTCATGAGATACTGGTATAAGGTCAATGATGTTAAATAGCCCTTTTCTTGTACCTCTATCCAAATCTAAACATACTGAGCAGTTCCAAGTCACAGGGTACCCATTTCTTCTATAATATGTTTAAAAGATACATAATACGAAACGGTTTTATCTGAACTCAATTTCTTGAGATAAAAGAATGGAATAAAACTGCTAACTTTATTAATTCTGATGGGGATCCTGATGTCACAGTAAACATGTAAATTGCATTGTTGACATTTGGAGATTTATTGCTGTCTCTTTTAGTTCACTGATAATAATTATGTTAACATACAATATGGCAGTCAGTACATGTGAGGCCACACACACACACACACACACACGCATGCAAACATGAGTGATTGAAAATATGGCGAACATGGAATCTGGTCACATATTATTATGTCAAAATGTTGCATAACAAAGGAAAAACTGGTTGTTGTTCCTGTACCCTTGTACTTACTCTGTTCTAATAACATTTAATTGCTTCTGAAAGGTTTATTATATTATATAATACTATATTTATGAACTCACTCAAATAATGCCTTTCCTGTTTCCCATATTTGTCCTGTATTGCCACAGTCTTTTGGTGCTTCTGTTATAACTTCTGTCTGGTTCATTTGCCTCAAGGCAGATGCCAATACATAACTGTAAACAAACATTAATAGGATTTTACTCTAACAAAACCAGAACAATAAAACACAGCAAAAATGGTCACTGAAATTAGTGAGGAACGTAATACACTTACACACTGTCTTTAATATGACTTTCTTCACTAGTAGCATTAACTAGTTTGAGTCCTAATATTCCAGTAGGAACATTATGAGCTTCCAGAGCCTGCTCAGTCACAATCCAAGCATAATCTTTTCCAGTCATATTGAGCACACTGGCATCTTGGAAGATCACCTTAGCATCTGTTTCCCTGAGAAGGTAATTATTTAGTTTAGTTTCTGATATGTAAACATATGCATAAACGTGTAAAGCTAGGAAGAATAAAAACAAGAACTTCATTGCTTGTAATGTAAGGCATTAACAGTGAGAAATTAAATCAGTTGTTGGCTCAAAACACCATATATATATATATATATATATATATATATATATAAGATGGCAATTCTGATGTCATATGGCTCAAGCCTGTACACATACAATACCCAACCATTAATGGTAATATTTTATTACAACTTGTTTATTATAAAATATCGTATATAAACCTTACCCAGCATACAGTATATAAACTCGTGACTGTGCATTCTTTACTTCCTGAAGCTCTTCAATGAAGCCATCCAGTCCAGGTTCAAATTCAATCACAGACTCCACCTGCATGAGGAGAGTGACAAATACAGAAACCAAGACATGACTCCTTAATATGAAGTTTTAAAGAGCTGTGGAGCTGCATAAATTCCAAATTGAGCCACAGTTCATTTTACTATGTGTGATTCCTAATTTTAAGGTCTGTATTGTGAAGTACAGACATACTGGAACAAGGAACCAACCACTTAACTGCAAAAGGTATTTAATAACAGTCTAATGCCATTGTAACAGGGTCCCTTAGTTATGGAGCCCACCACTGGTTCCTGTCCTGAGCTAGAAAAAAGCTATACTGTTTTTTTCTAGATCCAATTTAATGTGGAGTTGACCACTCATCTCCATATAGTGCTAAGGTTAAGAATAAGTGGGCCTATACTTCTGTTTCCCCATATGCCTTCATGGCAGGCATAGGAACAAATTTGCCTTTACACACTACCATTGGCTGTGAGCCTTCTTTGTGGATATGGCGAGCCTTGGTAAGATATAGCACTGAACAACATGATTGCTGTCTTGTCCATATTGAGAGTTACATTTCCAGCAAGACAGTGCACTAACACACACCACTGACATTCAGTGAACCCTGTGTACAGTTTTCATTGAGTGAATAATCAGCACAGAACTGTGGCCACCGCATTTGTCATATCTGACTCTGTATGATTTTTACCATTGGCAGAGTTTGAAACACAAGTTCTACAGAAGTATCCCACTCTGACTAGGGGCTTTATATATTGAAATAGGGAAGGTTGCTCTAGAAATTAACATGTATCACAGAATTTTCTACAAGTCACTGTGAAATGTGCTTGGATGTTGGAGGAAATACCTTTCATCAACTGTACTATGAGGGCATTAAAATGGTTGTAATGAAAACTTTTCCTGATTGAGGAGAGAACCTCCACCTAGACCATGTGATAATGTGATCTTTTATGCAACACAGCCTGCCCACCAGCTGTCACTTCACTCCACAAACAGGGGTAATACAGCTGGAAAGAGTGAACTATACTGGTTACTATGATACTTGTGTATGAAGTTTCAATATGTCTTGCCTGCACTTTCATCTCCACATCATCTTCTATACTCTGCGAAGTAGACTGGAATCGCCCCAGAAGGGCCCTGCCATCTGTATCAGAGCTGTGGATGAATATCACTTTCCTGTAACCTAAGTGTTTTAGTAACTCCACCCACACATCTGCTTGGTGAGAGTATGGAGGCACTATGCGCAAGAAAGACACGTGGATGTTCTGCAACAAGCGATCATGGCAAAACAAGCATTACGTTAATGTCCATGCAGTTTAATTTAAAGAAGGTTTAATGGAATAAATGCATTTTTGTCTTCTTATTGGCAATCAGAGCAGTTGCTTACCTGGATTATCACCACATGTTAAGCTAAAAACTGATTCATATGGATCTTTTGAGTACATGGTCTCCATGAACTGTGCCAAATCGTGAAGTACCTTAAAACATGTGTGACAGATGGATGGTCACTTTTAAATTGTTATGTACAGAATATCTTTCATTTCCAGTAACTATTTTAATATATATAAATAAACAATATATTAATAGCAACAAAAATCTTCTGTACCTAAATCCAATTATTCTTCTTGAAATGCTAGGAGAAAATGTTTTTGAGGGAACAGACATGCACCCAGAATTTTAAACTTGGGGGGCTGACCGGCAGGCTGTATATAATTTATGTTCAATATTAAAAACTGTTTTTTAAAAATCCTGTCTTAAATATAACTGTAACATAACATTTTTTGCAACTGCTGTTATGAACATATAAATATGACTACATGTTTCATGACTTGCTCACCTAATTTAAATCACAAGGTCCAATCATCTTATTTTCTTAAGGTCATCTAAGATTTTTGAGGGTTTTTTTTTTTATATATTTTTGAAAATACCAGTGTTCTAGTCATCAGCTGATTTCAGCCAAAGCATAAATCACATAAAATGTTTGATATGATTGTATCTACAATTTTTTTTTAAATTTAATTTTGTGGGTGGGCCTGCAACCTGGCAGCCCCCTTTGGTTGCACGGCTGTGAGGAAATGTTTATTACCTATGCATGGTGTGTATGATGGATACAGGCTGAGAATGTATTTTGTATAATAATAAAATAAGAGTGAGAGACCTTGTCTGAAAATGCTGAATCCCTAGATGATATCCCAATAACTGGTATGTGATAGAAGCCACTAGTATAAGAAACAGCTGCAGGAGAGAGATCACCAGTCAAAGGGTGTGATACCACCACTGCATAAACCTGCAAACAGCAATAACAAGTACATAAAGCATGAAGACACAGTACTCTTGTTACAGCATACAATACTGTATACATTTTCAAACGTACTGCAAATTAAAAGTAAATGAATTAATTAAAATATAACCAGAAAAAACGTGATCAAGAAATGTATGGAGGAGACCAAAAAATTCAGAAACATGAAAATTTGTTAGGATAGACATGGACAAATGTTTATAAATTATAAAAAGAATAAAATTTACAAATACATGATAGGTAATGTACATATACCATAATATTGTGGCACGTTCACATAACCATTGTTGCCATGGATGTGCAACAATGTTTTCTCTTTAGTATTGTTGCGGTACAAAATATCTGTCCTGCTTATGAGGGTTGATCCAAAATTTTCCGGGCTGACGCTGTAAAAATCATAAAACTCACCATAAGGCCTATCAGTTGCCGTCACCCTCAAAGTAGTTCCCTCCCGCATGTAGATACCGGTCCCACCGTCTCCTCCATTTTTGGAACGCTTCCTGGAAGTCCTTTTCTGTCAGAGTGTCAAGCACTCTGCCATTCGGCCTGGATCTCCTCAATGGTATCGAACCGGCGTCCTTTCAGTTTCGATTTCATTTTTGGAAATAGGAAGAAGTCACAGGGTGCCAAATCATGGGAGTATGGTGGGTGGGGGATAACAGCAATTTTGTTTTTCGCCAGAAACTGGTGGGTGAGGACAGAAGTGTGAGATGGGGTGTTGTCATAGTGAAGCAGCCAGATCTGTTCTCGCCAAAGTTGGGGGCGATGTCTTCGCACTTTTTCACGCAGTCTCCACAAAACTTCGCAGTAGAACCCACAATTCATAGTTCGGCCTGTTGGAACAAATTCTTTGTGCACAATCCCCTTGATGTCAAAGAAAGTGATGATCATGCTCTTGAGATTGTTTTTCACCTGTCTGGCCTTTTTTGGCCATGGTGACATGGGGCCTTTCCACTGGGAGGATTGTCGCTTTGTCTCAGGGTCATAACCGTAAACCCAGCTCTCATCACCAGTGATGACCCTAGACAAGAATGTTTCATCGTCGGAGGCGAGCTGACGAAGTTCAATACAGACGTTGACACGCTGCTGCTTCTGGTCAGCTGTCAGGATCCTGGGCACAAATTTGGCTGCAACACGGTGCATGCCCAAATCTTCCATCAGAACCCGCTGGCATGTCCCATAACCAACTTCCACCTCCTCAGCAATGTCACAAATGGTCCGACGTCGATCCTGATGGATGAGCTCTTGAATTCATGCAACAGTTTCAGTTGTGCAACTTGTGGGTCTCCCTGTGTTTTCGTTGTCATCAACTGATGTGCGACAGGTCTTGAACCGGGTATGC
>Ga0123355_10008179_pt1 | contig 15796 bp, 15 predicted proteins | sample TergutEmb28metaG_3_FD_89872 | JGI IMG/M metagenome (GOLD analysis project Ga0123355, IMG submission 89872) | Embiratermes neotenicus P1 segment gut microbial communities from Petit-Saut dam, French Guiana - Emb289 P1 | ecosystem: Host-associated > Arthropoda: Insects > Digestive system > Gut ... | reverse complement strand
TAATATAATCGGCAATATGTTGATACGATTGTTCGTTCCGAATGATATGTTCCCAATAATTGCGTTGCCATAATTTTTTGTCAAACGGTTGCCAATCCAATGTTTTTACACCACGAATATATTCATTTGTTGTCATCGTTTTGAGCCATTGCACAACCACTCGTAGAGGCGAACCTATGTGTTCGCCCAATACATCATTTGTATGTTCGTCCAATTTTTCAGGGCGAACACATAGGTTCGCCCCTACGGTATCACCAACATTTGCAATAATCATGTGAAAATGATTGGGCATAATAACATATGTATCAACAACAATGTCCGAAAATTTATTTGATAATTCCGCACACCATTTTTCTATCATTTTTCCCGCATCGTTCAAAATCATTTCGCCGTCTATGACTTTTCCAAAAAAACAAGCGCGATTTTGCACACACATTGTTACAAAATACAATCCAACCTGCGAATAATCGTATCCTTTCAAGCGAATACTTCGGCGATGATGAATATTTGGATTGTAACGCACAGTGATATTTTTGTTGTTTTAGTGCGCAAATGTACGAAAAAAACCGAAAACTTCTTTCTCCTACGCCACCGCCAGCGTAAAAATACTGATTTTAATATTTTCCGTTTTCAATAAGGCTTGCACGCAGGCTTCCAGCGTTGAACCTGTCGTCAAAACATCATCTATCAACAAAATGTGTTGTCCTTCAAATAGTTTTTCATCGTTCAAAGCGAAAATTCCTTCGGTGTTTTCGTATCGTTCGTAAACCGATTTTTGGGTTTGCGACACATTTTCTTTTATGCGAATAAGATTTTCGGTGTTTTGCGGCTTGTTCATCATTTCCGACAGGCCTTTTCCAATCCATTCACTCTGATTATAACCGCGTTGCCGAAATCTTTTCGGATGAAGCGGAACGGGAACAATCGTATCAACAGTCGAAAAATCGGGACAATTCAACAAATCTGCGCCGGCATATTTTCCCAAAACATAACCCAATTTTTTGTTGTTTTTGTACTTCAAATCGTGCAAAAGTTTCTGAAAAGCAGAGCCTTTATTGAAAAAGAAAAAAGCCGTTCCGCGAAAAATCGGAATTTTGCCCCAAAAACGCTCTTCAAGCGGATTATCGCGCTGTAAATGATAGTTTGTTTTCGGCACATTGTACAAGCACGACAAACACAAACATTGCTCGCCTCGCATCAGAATTTCGCCGCAAGTTACACATAAATTCGGATAAATGATGTTTAGTAAGTCGGTGAGAATTGGTTTGAGCATTTTTATTTTTCAGTATTTAATAACCAATCAATCGCATTAACTTGTTTCACGCCGTTATGACTGCCTGTTTCGTAGTCCATTGTAATAAGCAACCGCTCGTTAAAATCGGGAATTTTGACAAATGGCGCGAGTTCTCGTTCAAGCGTTTTTTGCTCTTTTACCGTGTATGCCACTTGAATATATTTTGTATAGCCGTTTTTATCGCGGACAACAAAATCAACTTCAAGATTATCGGTTTTTCCTATCCAAATCTGTGAATTTCGGCGTTGCAATTCAAGAAAAATGATATTTTCGAGCAAATGCCCCGTGTCTGCCGCAAGTTCTTTGCCAAGCAGCGCATACCGCAATCCCAAATCCACGAGATAGTATTTTTCCTGCGTTGCCAAATGCTGTTTCCCTTTTATATCGTACCGATTTACTTTGTAAAAAAGATACGACTCAACGAGTGTTTCAATGTATTTCGATACGGTTTTATTGTCTATTTTTTTGCCGTTTGTTGTTAAAACATTCGCAATATTCCTTGACGAAACGCTTGAGCCAACACTATCAATCAAAAAATTCACTACTTCATTATAAGAAATTTCATTATAAATTGTATGTCGTTTTTGTATGTCGTTTTCATAAATATTTTGAAAAACGGTTTTCAGATATTCGTAAGTAAAATTTTCGCCCGATTGGGCAAGTCCAACCGCTTCGGGAAAACCGCCCGTGCGCATATATTCGGCAAAAGCGCGGTCGGGATTTGCGGTTTTGCCTGTAAATTCCAAATATTCGGCAAACGAAAACGGTAAAATATTGATTTCAAACGCTCTGCCTGTAAGCAAAGTTGCTAATTCGCTCGACAAAAGGTAAGCATTCGAGCCTGTAACATACAAATCTACGTTTGGTGTAACAAACAGTCCTTCAAGCAGTTTCTCAAATTCGGGAACATTCTGCACTTCATCAATAAAAACGTAGTTTGTTACATTTTGTTGCAACAAAGTTTTGATATAATCATAGATTTCTTTCCAGTTCTTTTCGGCAAGAAAACGAAATTCGGGCAAATCCATATTGATAGCGATGAGCGATACATTCGGATTTTCCGCTTTCAACAACTCCTGAAACTGCAACAGCAAAGTTGATTTTCCGGCACGGCGCACACCTGTTACAACTTTTATTAAATTCTTGTCTTTGAGAACAAAAAGTTTGTCAAGTTCCGTTTTTCGTATAATTTTTTGCACACGAATTATTTTTTCATTTTATGCTGCAAAGATAAACAAAATTCCTCAAACTTGTAAATTTTCCGAAGTTTGAGGAATTTTATAAATGTTTTCGCCGCATTTACGCATAAATTATGTTTAAAAGTCGGTTAAAAATGGTTTGAGCATTGGTTTTTCAAAAATTTTCTATGTTGATTTTTTTAGTTTTTTGACAAATTTAATTACTTCATACAAATCATTAGCCAAAGCATTTTTGAATTGAGGATTGGAATAAAAAGATCTAGTGTTGGGTGTGTCTTGATATACTTTTACTAATTGAAAAAAGTCAGAATCCTTTATTTTTTCGGTAGTTAGTACCTGTTCCGTTTTCATATACTCTTTATATCTTAATAAAGAATCGATTATATTAAATACGTTTTCCTTTGTGTCGTTTAAGAATTCAAAATTATTTCTTTGGAGTCCGAACATAGTTGCGTAAAATGAATTATTATACATATCGTTATTATTTATCTTCATTGTAAGTTCTTCCAATGTTAAATCTTCAATAATGTTATTGATTTCTTCGGTTTCGAATGTTTGGGCACAAGCATTTATTTGATTATATAAATCATTTATTTTTGACTTTATTACAGGCTTCAACTTCTCAATTTTTAATCTGTAAGGCAAGTCAGAAACTAAAATGTAAAATATAAAACCCGCTATATAACTATATGATAAGTTAATAAGAACCAGATTTATTTTATCTGCATTAGGAGAATTACCAATTGTCCAAAACCAATCTAAGCCTACACAAAAAATTATATAGAGACTAATCAATGTTGTAATCAACAAAACATATTTTATTACTTTTTCCATTGTTCTTTATTTTTTTATTTTTCAACTTTCATTCAACACTTCCTTAATAATCTCCCCAACAGTCGGATGCGGAAAAACGCTTTTTTTCCATTGCTCAACGGTCAAATTTTGCTCGATAGCCAATGTGGCGAGCGTGATAATTTCCGAAGAAGAATTTCCGAGCAGGTGAACGCCGAGAATTTTACCGTTTTCATCGGTCAGGATTTTGCAAAGTCCTGTTGCGTTTTCGTTTTCGGCTACAAACCGCCCCGAAAATGTCATTGGTAAGCGCAAAACATTGTGTTTTATTTCTTTCGCTTGCAAACTTTCCTCTGTTTCGCCAACGCTTGCAAGTTCGGGATTGGTGTAAACAATGCTCGGAATTGCATGATACGACATCAAATCATTCTCGCCAAGAATTTGGTTGACAACAACTTCTGCTTCGCGAATGGCGGTGTGCGCCAACATCCAAAATCCTGTTACATCGCCAACAGCAAAAACGCGCGGAACGGAAGTTTGCATTCGTTCATCAACTCGAATTCCGCCGTTTCGGTGCATTTCTACGCCGAGATTTTCCAATCCGAAACCTTGCACGTTCGGTCGGCGACCAACGGAAAGCAGGATTTTTTCGGCTCGGATGGATTGAACTTCACCATTTTTTTCAAAGAAAATTTCATCGCCTTTCACTTCCAACACGCGGCTTTCGAGATGGAAAACGATGCCTTTTTTCGCGCAATCCTCGCGCAACATTCGGCTTGTTTCTTTGTCCATATTGCCCAAAATTTCGCTCTGCATTTCGATAAGCGTAACCTCAACGCCAAGCGAATTGTAAAAAACGGCAAACTCCATTCCGATAACTCCCGCACCGATAATCACAATACTTCGTGGATATTCTTTCGAAGCCAACGCCTCGCGGCTTGTCCAGATATTTTCGTTTTCGACCGAAATTCCGGCGATTGGCGGAACGATATTTTCCGAGCCGGTGCAAATCAGCAAATTGTCGCAAAAATAAATTTCGCCGTTGCTTTCGATTTTGAAAATTCCGTTTTCGGGCGGTAAAATTTGCGCGCCAGATTTCACAATCGTGATATTCTCATTATTTAACTTGGCGCGAACGCCGGCAACGAGTTTGCGGACAATCTTGTTTTTTCGCGCAACGATTTTTTCATAACTGAACGTTGCGTTTTCGACTGCAATTCCGTATTTTGCCGAATTGCGCGCGTTGTCGTACAGTTTTGCACTGTACAGCAAAGTTTTAGTCGGAATGCAACCTTCGTTTAGGCAAACTCCGCCGACTTCGTTTTTCTCGAACAAAACAACTTTTAATCCCGCTTTTGCTGCGTGTTCGGCTGCTGTGTAACCGGCAGGACCGGCGCCGATAATTCCTAAATCATACATAATGTGCAAATTTTTTAATCTGCAAATGTGCAAATGCGCTCTTTTCTAATTTGCACATTAACACATTTGCATATTAGCATATTAATTTTTCTCTTTCAAAATATCGCGAATTTCCGTAAGCAAAACCTCCTCTTTGGATGGTGCAGGCGGTGTTTCGGCTGCAACGGCTTCGGCTTCTTTTTTCTTTAAATGAGTAAGTCTGTTAATCATTCGCACGAAAAAGAAAATGGCAAACGCAATAATCAGAAAATCGAACGTGGTTTGCAAAAAATTGCCGTAATTCAGCATAACCGCTGCTTGCTGAACGCCGTCCACAATTTTTTCGGGACGAAGCGTTACGCTCAAATCTGTAAAATTTACTCCGCCAACCAGCAATCCGATAGGCGGCATAATAATATCGGCAACGAGCGAGGACACAATTTTTCCGAAAGCACCGCCGATAATCACACCGACAGCCATATCAATCACATTTCCGCGCATTGCAAAGGCTTTAAATTCTTTCAAAATTGGCATAATAATTCTATTTTAGGGTTTAACAATAGGTTTTTTGACTTCAATTTTTCGAGCATCAAAGGTAAAATAAAATTTTCAGAAACGAAATAATTTAAAAAAACAAAAATATTTTCGGCAGATATTTTGTCATTTCAAAAAAACGCCGTACATTTGCAACCGCATTTGAGAAAATGCAACTACAAAAACTAACCGGCCCATTCGTCTATCGGTTAGGACGCCAGATTTTCATTCTGGAAAGAGGGGTTCGATTCCCCTATGGGCTACAAAAAGTATAAAGAATTTTTAATTTAATTTGAGATGGCAAATCACAAATCAGCACTAAAAAGAATACGTCAGACCGAAAAACGTAAATTGCACAACCGCTACTATGCTAAAACGGCTCGTAACGCAGTTCGTAAATTGCGTGCTACTACCGAAAAAGAAACAGCCGCAGCATTGTATCCAAAAGTTAGCGCAATGTTGGATAAATTGGCAAAACGCAACATTATCCACAAAAACAAGGCTTCTAACTTGAAATCGAAATTGGCGTTGCACGTTAATAAATTGGCTTAATACGCACAAAGGGCGAAAGCACAAAGGCGCGAAAAATAATAAAAACACGTTCTCATAATTTTCGAGAACGTGTTTTGTCATTTTATCATTTCGTGCTTTCGCCCTTTCGTGCCTTCGTGCTGTTTTATTGTTCAAGTTCAAGTGTCAAGCTGTCCATTTCTTTTATGCTCAACGGTTTTTCCTCTAAAATTCGCAAATATATTTTCAAGCAAGCCCACGCATCGGTTGCAGCGTAGCGTTGTTGACTTTCGGTTAGTTCGGAGTTTTCCCAATTGCTTAATTGTTGTGATTTTGAGATTTTGTGTCCGAAAAGAATGGCGTATATTTTTTGCAATCCCAATTCCATAATTCCGTAATTCTTGATAACACTTTGTAAATCAAGCACATTTTTTGGCTTGAATTTATTTTGTTTGTTCAATTTGCTCAATCCGCTTATGTCATTTTTGAGAGCAAGTCCGACTTTTCGGATGTTTTTGTCGGTAAAAAAATCGACCAAATCATCTGAAAAATCAATGTGTTGAAGTTGAAAAAGAAAACATTGTTCTAACGTGGCGATTTGAATTAATGCCATTTTGTTGGATTTTCCTTTCTGAAAACAAGGTCTTGTTTCAGTATCAATTCCAACAACCGAATGTTTTCGCAAACTTTGGATAGCCGATTTAATTTTTGAATTATCGCTGATAACTGAAATTTTTCTTTCAAAATGTATGGTAGGCAGTAAATTAATTTCTTCTTTCGTTATTTTTGGTATAAACATAATCTTTTTCGCTCTAAATCTTTTCCTCGCCTTTTCGGTAATAATAAACTACGCCGTATTCTTGGCATTTTTTCAGTCGTTCCGAAGGCTCTTCATTCTTAAATTTTTCTTCAATCTGATTCCAAGTATCGAGAATCAACTCATCGCATTTTTCCCGCAATTTGACCAATTTACCTCTATTTTGATTTGTAATGGCTTGATGCAGTTTGTGTTTTCCGTTGTATTCTTTGAATATCTCATAATGAACTTTTACTTTCGAGATTGCCGGATTGTAAATGGGTGTTCCGCCGTTTCGTATGCGCTCGCTTTCGCCGTCAATAATATTTTTTCCCCATTCTAAAATGGCAGTATCGGTACTCAAATCGGGTACAATATGCACATCCGGCTCTAACTGGAAAAGTCTTTTGTGTTCGGATTTTATGTCGCCGCGTATCACTGCCAAATTGAAAACTTGAATGAAATGAGAAATGTACATTCGCGCATTGGCAACTATTTGTTGATATTGTTTATTGGCATTTATTTGATTTTCGAATACTTTTTGGTACTGATTTAATTGAGTACTGAAAATATCGCTGAAATTTTTTGCTTCGAGTAGAGAGGAAAAACTTACCACTTGGTTGCCAAAAGACTGACCTTCGCAACGAGAAATCACTGCTTCTAATGCTCGTAATCGGGCTTGGTCGGTATTTGGTAAACGGCGGTATGGCATACTTTGCAAAATGAAATGTACAAAGAAATTAGACGAAAGTGCAAAGATAATATATTATTCGTTACGAGCCATTAATTTTTGTGCTAAATTTCTCAATTCTTGTTTTTTATCTGCCGAAACCGACACTTTTTCGAATGCTGCGACGGCTGTATGATAATAAAAATTCATCTTTTCTTCGCAGATTTTTTTCACTCCCAAGCGATTATACAAATCGGTAACGGCTCTGATTTTTTCTTCCGAAGGTTGTGTTGTTTTCAAATAAAATGCTAATTCTTCGGCATCTTTTTCTTTTGCCAAGTTTTTGGCATAAATGAGTAAATATGTTTTTTTATTGCACGAAATGTCGCCGCCGATTTTTTTTCCAAAAGTTTTTTCGTCACCGTAAACATCAAGCAAATCGTCTTTCAACTGAAAGGCAAGACCGATATTTATTCCGAAATCGTACAAAAGTTGTGCATCTTGGTCATCGCTTCCACCAATCCACGCGCCGATTTTGAGTGCTGTACCAAGCAAAACGGCTGTTTTGAGGCGAATCATATTCAAGTATTCGTCTGCCGAAACATTTTCGCGATTTTCAAATTCCATATCAAATTGCTGACCCTCGCAAATTTCTATCGCCATTTCCGAAAAAGCATTCAGTACTTTGCTCAAATTTTTTTCCGGAACATTCGTCATATATTGATACGCAAGAATTTGCATCACATCGCCCGAAAGGATTGCCGTGTTTTCGTTCCATTTCTTGTGGACGGTCGGCTGTCCGCGCCTCACATCGGCTTTGTCCATAATATCATCGTGCAAAAGCGTGAAATTATGGAAAATTTCCAATCCCAACGCCGCATTTACCGCAGGCTGAATGTTGGCGGAAAACAGATTGCAAGCCAATAAAGTGAGTGCAGGTCGAATGCGTTTTCCACCCAACGCGAGCGTGTATCGTATCGGCTCGTACAATCCGCGCGGATTTTTGTCGAGGTTTATTTTTTCGATTTCGGCGGATAAAATTGCTTGGATTTCGGGTAAGGTTTTCATATCTTAAAAATTTTAAATTTCAGTTTTTTGTAAGGTCGAAAAAATTTTCGCCCTTACATTTATTTTTTTGTAGAATTTTCTGCCAGTTCAATTGCCAACTGCAATTTTTGTTCGAGTAATTGTTTATCAGGAAGTTGTGTCAGATATTCCGCTACTTGAATTTGACTTTTGTCATTAAAAAGATAATTGATTTGTTCGGGCGATTTTTCGCTGCAAAGTATCAAACCAACAGGCGCATTTTCACCTTGACGCATATCATTTTTTTCGAGCCAGCGCAAATAAAGTTCCATTTGTCCTTTGTAAGTGGCTCGAAACTTACTCAATTTCAAATCAATAGCCACTAAACAGCGTAAACCTCTGTGGTAAAAAACCAAGTCAATGTAATAGTCCTCATTATCAACGGTAATACGCTTTTGACGAGCAACAAAGGCAAAATCCGTTCCCATTTCCACAATAAAACTTTGTAAATTATGCAAAATGGAACTTTCCAATTCTTTTTCGCTGTAAGTATCTTTTAGTCCGAGAAAATCGAGAAAATAAGGGTCGCGAAACACCAAATCGGGAGTGATTTTTTTCTCATTTTTCAACAATTCCAAATCGTTTATAATGGTTTGTTCGGGTTTTTTGCTGATTGCCGTTCGCTCAAAAAGCATACTGTCAATGCGTTCCTGCAAAGTACGCACACTCCAACGTTCGTAAATGCACATTTGCGTGTAAAAATCACGTTTTAAACCGTCTGTAATGTAAATCAGATTACGAATATGAGTCCAAGTCAATTTTCTACTCAGTGAGTAGAAAATTTGTTCGTCAGGAAATAATTCGTTGATTTTCACAAAATTATAAAGATTTGGAACAGAAAAACCACGCCCATAAATGTGCGTCAGTTCAATACTCAACTCCTTAATTACTGTTTTGCCGTAATCGGCTTTTTCGTGTTGCAAAACATTTTCGTTAATCTCTTTGCCGATATGCCAATACAATTCTGTCAATTCGCTATTGACTGCCACAGCCACACGCCGCCGAGCATTATCAATCAGCGAAACAATTGAATTTAACAGTGGATTTTCCTGCTGTTTCGATGCAAGTTTTTTGTTTTTTATTTGTGCAAGTGGTGTTTCGGGTAATATTTTCATATTTTTTTGATTTCAAATTTCAGATTTTTTGCTGTTTATTGTTTGCAAGTATATTTTATTATTTTCTGCGGAAAACAGGTTTTTTATACAAGATTCCGCAAGTTATTTTCTGTAAATCTTTTCCGCGCGAGCGTACGCTTTATAAAGCAAACAAATCATTTAATGTAATTTCGCTTTGGATATTGTTCCAATATTCGTTGCGTTTTACTCCATAAGTTGTTATCATTGTGATGTGTATTGCTTTTTTTGTATGCGTTTTTTCGGCAAATGTCCAAACTTTGTTTCGCAAATTTTCGTCATAATCTTTTGTGATAGCAAATTCTTTCCTTGAAAACTTAATTTCGCAAATGTTTATAACATTGTCGTTGCGGTCGATGATTAAATCAATTTGCACGCCATCATCTTCATTACGACCTCGCCAAGACGAAGTGTAAGTTATTACACCGCTGATACCGAGTTTTTTACGAATTTGTTCTATGTGCGATTGGCACAGCAATTCAAATGAAAATCCTGTCCAAGTGTTGCGCAAAGGAGTGTTAATGGTGTTTGTCCAAAAACTTTTATCACTTATTTTTCCGGCTTTTACAAAATGAATGTAAAATAGTGAATAAAAATCGGTTAGCTGATAAAGTTTGTTGTTTTTGGCAGTAGAAAAGTTGTTGTTGATTGATATAAATCCGCAAAGTTCCAATTCTTCTAAAATGCCGGTTAGTCCACCGCCGTCGGGAATTTTTGAGAGTTTGACAATTTCTTCGCGCAGCAATCCTTTTCGTTTTTGAGCCAGAATTTCAATAATTTGCATATATTTTTCGGGCGATTTGAAGAGTGAAGAATACAGTTTTGAAAACTCGTTTTGCAAGATACCATTTTTCTTAAAAAACAGATTATCAATATTTTGTTCTAAACTGTATTGTTTTTCCAATTGCTCCAAATAATAAGGAATGCCGCCCATAATCATATAACATTCGGCTATCTGAAACGCGAGAAAACTATTTTTTTCGATTTCAAAAACTGCTCGGTTTCGTTGAGTGTGAATGGTTGCAAAAAAATCTGTCGGGTAACGCGATTGTGCAATCCGCCGCGATTGCGAATTATTTTGTTCATAATCCACGAAGTAGCCGAGCCGCAAACCACGAGAAAAATTTCTTTTTTCGACGAAGCGTAAGTGTTCCAAAAATATTCAAATGCTGACAGAAAACCCGATTTTGCATTGTCCAACCAAGGCATTTCGTCAATAAAAATTACTTTTCTGCCTCGTGTTTTTCTGCTTTGCAGGTATTTTTCCAATTGCACAAATGCTTCCTGCCAGCTATCAACCGGCGGAAATTCCATTCCGCTGTACTTGTTGAGTGCAGTGTTAAAATTGAAAAGTTGTTGCTGTTTGCTTGCATTTTCGGCACCCGAAAGATAGAATGTGAATTTTTCTTTGAAAAACTGTTTTATCAAAAACGTTTTTCCAATCCTTCGGCGACCATAAACAACTAAAAATTCGGCTTTATCTGAATTTACATAGTCAGTAAGCCGCTGTATTTCTCCGGTTCTCCCAATAATATTATTCATATAAATCAGAATTATTTTTTGCGACAAAGGTACAAAAAACTATCAATTCCGCAAGTTATTTTATTATTTTCTGCGGGAACAGTGATTTTTATGGCGATTTCCGCAGATTATTTTTCAGACTGTATCCTCAATAATATCAGTCATTACATCTTTCATTTTCAATCCCGCAGCGTGAACCTGTTGCGGAATAAAACTCGTTGCGGTCATTCCGGGAGTTGTGTTTACTTCGAGCAGATTGATTGTTTCGCCATTGGTAATAATGTAATCGATGCGGACAATGCCTTTGCAACCGAGAATTTCATAAATTTCGGCGGTCAGTTTTTGCACTCGCTCGGTGAGCTCCGCGCTTATTCGCGCAGGCGTTATTTCCTCTACTTGACCGTTGTATTTTGCGTCGAAATCGAAAAATTCGTTGTGGCTCACGACTTCGGTTACGGGAAAAACAACTGTTTTTTCTGTCGTTTTGTACATTCCGCAAGTCAATTCCAAGCCGTTCATAAAGGCTTCTATCAACACTTCTTCGCCTTCGGAAAATGCGTTGGAGATTGCCGGTTGCACTTCGGTTTCCGATTTTACTTTCGTTATTCCGAAACTGCTTCCACCAACGTTTGGTTTTACAAAACAAGGAAATCCGATTCGTTCAGCAACTTCTTTTTCGGAAATTGTTTGTCCTTTACGGAGCAAAACAGACTCGGAAACTTGTACGCCAAAACCTTTCAAATACTGATTACAAACAAATTTATTGAACGTCATCGCCGAAACCAACACATCGCACGAAGAATACGGAATTCCAATCAGTTCGAAATAACCTTGCAAAATTCCATTTTCGCCCGGTGTTCCGTGAATGGTAATGTAAGCAAAATCGAAACGGATTTTTTCGCCGTTTTGCACAAAACTGAAATCGTTTTTATCAATTGGATATTTTTGTAGAGACGTGGCATGCCGCGTCTCTACCAGCCAATCGTGTCCGATAAGCGTAACAATATACACATTATAACGCTCTTTGTCGAGAAAAGAGTAAATTCCATCGGCACTTTTGAGCGAAACAACGGCTTCTGACGAGTTGCCACCGGCTATAATTGCGATATTTCGTTTCATCAAATTTTGATTTTTTTATTACACAGAGGCATACAGAGGAAAACACAGAGAAGCACAGAGAGTTTTGAGAAACACGGAGAAAATTTACAGAAAACTCTGTGTTTTCTCTGTGTAACTCTGTGTAAAATCCACTTGCAAAATTAATAAAAAAAAATGAGGCTTCATCACGAAGCCTCATTCTTTATAAGTGGGTATTAGTTTTGTTTGTTTTTTATATCCTAATATAAGGTAAAAAAAAGATTGTGTTGTTTTATTAACTACTGCAAATTAACGGCGAATTTTTGACCCGACCAAAAAAAAAAATATGTTTTACAACCTAGTTTTTTGTTAAATTCAAGCAAAGTCATTCTTTTTTTGCATGCAATCGGCTAATTATCAGTTGTTTGAAAAAATATTTTTAATTTTTCGCACAAACTAAAAAATTTATTGTTTTATGCAGTTTTTTGCAGAATAACAGGGTGAAAACACAAAAATAAGTACAAATTCATGGTTTCTGCCATTTTGACACAAAAATTTGCGCGGCATTTTTTTTGTAAATCTGAAATTTGAAATTCTAAATTTGAAATCAACGTATGACAAAAGGAAATATCGGGGTAACGAGTGATAATATTTTCCCCATAATCAAGAAATTTTTATACAGCGACCACGAGATTTTTCTCCGTGAAATCGTGTCGAATGCCGTAGATGCTACGCAGAAATTGAAAACACTCTCGTCTGTCGGCGAATTTAAAGGCGAATTGGGCGATTTGACCGTGAAAGTGAAATTGGACAAAACGGCAAAAAGCATCACCATTTCCGATAACGGAGTTGGTATGACTGCCGATGAAATTGACCGCTACATCAATCAAATTGCTTTTTCGGGCGCGGAGGAATTTGTAAAAAAATACAAGGACAACGCGCAGGCAATTATCGGACATTTTGGCTTGGGATTTTATTCGTCGTTTATGGTGGCGAAAAAAGTGGAAATTTTTACCCTTTCGCACCGCGAAAATGCCGTTCCGATGCATTGGACTTGCGATGGTTCACCCGAATATTCGCTCGAACAGTGTGAAAAATCCGAGCGCGGAACTGATATTGTTTTGCACATCGACGATGAAAACGAGGATTTTCTCGAAACATCGAAAATTCAAGGATTATTGACCAAATATTGCAAATTTTTGCCCGTTCCGATTGCTTTCGGAAACAAAAAAGAATGGAAAGACGGCAAAGAAGTTGAAACCGATGAGCCGAACATTGTGAATGATGTAAATCCGCTTTGGATGCGCAAGCCTGCCGATTTGACCGACGATGATTACCGAAAATTCTATCGCGAACTTTATCCGATGAGCGAGGACGCGCTGTTTTGGATTCATTTGAATGTCGATTATCCGTTCAATCTCACGGGCGTGCTTTATTTCCCGAAAATAAAAAGCAATATCGAACTTCAACGCAACAAAATTCAACTTTATTGCAATCAGGTTTTCGTGACCGATTCGGTCGAAGATATTGTGCCTGACTATCTTACCTTGCTTCACGGCGTGATTGATTCGCCCGATATTCCGCTTAATGTTTCGCGAAGTTATTTGCAAAGCGACGGAAATGTAAAGAAAATTTCGGGATATATCACCAAAAAAGTTGCCGATAGATTGCACGATATTTTCAAAAAAGACCGCGCACAATTCGAGGAAAAATGGGACGACCTCAAAGTTTTTATTCAATACGGAATGTTGAGCGATGAGAAATTTTACGAGCGCGCCGAAAAATTTGCGCTTCTCAAAAATGTTGACGGAAAATATTTCACTTTCGACGAATACAAAAATCTTGTCAAAACAAATCAAGAAAACAAAGACGGCGATTTGATTTATCTTTACACCACCGACCGCAACGCGCAATACAGTTACATCGAGCAGGCGACTGCGAAAGCTTACGACGTTTTGTTGATGGACGGGCAATTGGACGTTCACGTTATCAGTCAGTTAGAACAAAAATTTGAAAAAACGCGCTTTGTTCGCGTTGATAGCGATACGGTTGAAAAACTGATTCAAAAAGAGGAAAACAACCAAGTTACGCTCACCGAAAATCAGCGCGATGCGTTGATTTCGATTTTCGATTCGCAAATTCCGTCGATTGAAAAAACGAATTTTGTTGTTACTTTCGAGCAAATTGGGGCGACTTCAAATCCGGTTTTCATTACGCAAAACGAATTTATGCGCCGAATGAAAGAAATGTCGGCAATGCAAGGCGGAATGATGAGTTTTTACGGCGAAATGCCTGATAGTTACAATCTGGTTGTAAACACGGCGCATCCGATTATCGAAAAATTGCTCAACGATGAGGAAAAAGTAACTGCCGAAGCAATCGCGCCAATAGCGCGCCAATTAGCCGAAACGGAAACAAAACGCAACGAACTGAAATCAGCGCACAAAGACAAAAAAGCGGAAGAAATTCCAACCGCCGAAACAGCAGAATTGGAAACACTCGAAGCAAAAATCAGCGAACTGACAACTGCCAAAAAAGAAGTGTACAAATCGTATGCCGATAAAAATGCGCAAGTTGGTCAATTGATTGACCTCGCGCTTCTCGCTAACAATATGCTGAAAGGCGAAGCATTGGCGAAGTTTGTGAAACGAAGTGTGGAGATGATGTAATTTCTCTCGTCATTCCGTGCTCGATGCGGAATCTCCTATTCGATGAGATTGCGGGTCAAGCCCGCAATGACGGACAATTAAACTCCTGCTAAAATATCAGCAGGAGTTTTTTATTTTCAAAAAAACATTCATATCTTTGTGTCAATAAAAATCAACTTATTCATAAACCATTAAACTTTATTATTGTATGAAATTAAGAAATTTGTTATTTATCGGCATTGCCGTTTTGTTGGCTTTTAGTTCTTGTAAAGACAATGCCGTTTCAATCGTCGGAACTTGGAAGTACGACAGAGTGGAGGTGCCAAACAACGCTTTTTCAACAGGTCTTATAAATTCTGCCATCCAAGAATACTTGGGCGATTTTGATATAATTGCTGTTTTTAAAGAAGATGGAACATACACTACAACAGTTTCTTTGATGGGGGAAAACAGAATAGATAACGGAGTTTGGAGTCTTGAAAACGGAAGACTGACCATAGATGGACAAGTTATTGAACATACTTTATCTCGCAACAGATTGTCGTTGCATACTCCAACGTGGTTGTTGGGACAACTCGGAGAACTCTTTGAAATGTTTGATAATATTCCAAATTTGAATTTAACAATACATTTTGACAGACAATAAGAGTAGAGATATTCAGAACAGCCGAAAAAGAAAATTTTTTCGGCTGTTTTTTGACTAATTAGTCAAAAAACGCCTAATTCGTGGCTTTTATTCCCAACACCTTTTCCTTATCTTTCATCAACTGTTCAATCAATTCGTTTACGCTATCAAACTTTTTCTCATCGCGAATTTTTTGGAGAAATCCGACTTCGATGATTTGATTGTAAATATTTTTGTCGAAATTGATAATGTGCGCTTCGATGCTGATTGCGTTTCCGTTTTCCAGAGTCGGGCGATTGCCGATGTTCAGCATTCCTAAATAATTTTTCCCATCAACCGAAATTTTCACAGCATAAACACCAACGGCAGGAAGTAATTTTTTCTGTTCGTCGAGTTGTAAATTGGCGGTCGGAAATCCAATTTTTCGCCCGATTTTGAAACCGTCAATCACTTTTCCTTCAAAAAAATAATCGTAACCGAGCATCGCATTTGCTCGTTCTACTTGTCCGTTTT
>Ga0123355_10008178_pt1 | contig 15796 bp, 13 predicted proteins | sample TergutEmb28metaG_3_FD_89872 | JGI IMG/M metagenome (GOLD analysis project Ga0123355, IMG submission 89872) | Embiratermes neotenicus P1 segment gut microbial communities from Petit-Saut dam, French Guiana - Emb289 P1 | ecosystem: Host-associated > Arthropoda: Insects > Digestive system > Gut ... | reverse complement strand
TTCAACAGTGTAGCCAAAAGCAGCTAGCGCTTTGGCGCTTTGAAGTTCATGAGGCCATACGTTTGCTCCGTTGGGGATGATGATTTTCCCTGACATAGCTTTGTTACCAGGTTCTGCCTAGGACGGCGATACGAACCTCTTGTACTCCTGCTGCAAGAAGTGTGCAGGTGGCATTTTCAACAGTTGCACCTGTCGTGAAAACATCATCAACCAATAGAATTTTCTCTGGAGGAAATTGCCTGCTGTTTGGACAGTAGTTAAAGTTCTGCGCACCTGCAAGTCGCTGCTTTCGAGAAAGTCCTCGCTGGTCACGGGCGCGGACACGCTCAAGGAATGTCAGACAGGGCAGCTCTAGTGCATCTGCAACTTTAGCTGCAAGCAATTTTCCGTGATCAAAACCACGGCGGCGAAAAGCCTCTGTGCTTGCGGGAATCCAGCAGACTGCCCCCGCTGTCCTTGACCAGCTAGACCAGTTTGCCTGGACGCACTCTGCCAGCAAATGACCCAAAAGCTGTGCGAGCCTGCGCTCGTTGGCATCCTTGTAAAGTACGATAGCGCGGGCAAGAGGGCCGTCCAATATACCCAGAGCCAGTGCGTGCTCGAAGTGATAGTTGACCTCCCAACATTCCGTGCAGGTAAGTGCGCCGTAAGGACCAGCACACTTTGGGCAAGCCTGCTTGTTTAAGTAGTCCTGGCAAAGCTTCGACAGGCACTCTTGGCATAACAGCTCTCCTTGCCGCTCACATCCAGCACAGCGCGTAGGAGCAATCAGTTCTCCCAGCGACTCGCAAAGACTTGAGGCTAGTGTATGGACAGCGCGTTTCATTCTTGTACTGTAGCAAGATGCTGTTAAACTTTGATTAAGGAATCATTAAAGTTCTTGAGCTGACTGCATGAGGGTATGCAGATATCCAGTAGGTGCTTGAAGGTGGAAAAGGGGCAAAAATTATCACATTTGCAAAATGTGGGTACTTTCGGATAGAATATTAGCTGTGTGAGAGAGGCGTGTTTATACGCTTTCGTGAGGGAAGAGTGAATAGCTAGAGCAAAGAGCAATGTGCGAATTCTCTTTGTAGATAGATTTCTTGCAGCAATTGGTTTGCTGTAGTGATGCTAGATTTGCTGACACCTGTCGATTACATCTCCCACAGGATTTACAAAAAATGTGAGAAAAAGGTCTTTGGCTATATGTAGCTTGAGGTCTCTCAAGGCATTCCTTGATGCTTTGGGTGAAGACGCTACTAAAGCCTGCAGGGTTTACTCACATTTTCCTTGTAGGCTTTAGGTTAAACTTCTAGCGCAGCCAGCCTTCAATCTGTTTATAGTCAGCTAGACATGTTCGACATCTTAATGATTTCCACACTTCATCTAATGCACCCTCGCTAAACGAACGGCATTGTATAATTGCTACTGCTTTCGCGCGGGTCTGTGGTTGCGCCTACACACCCCTATCTATCCTAAGCGGCGTCTCGCAATGCTCACGTAGCTTAAGTGCGCTACGCATTGCGATCCATCCACTTAGAAAAGACAGGGGTGTGTAGGCTAGTTCATAGGTAGGTGCGGCCAAAAGAACCCACGTAAGCACATCACTCGACAGGAGGATGTGTGAGCATGGCGCACCTTAGGGGTAAGTCGTACCGTCTTGCTGCCTATTCGGGCAGAGGGCGAGAGGGCTAGTCGTGAGATTACTTCAAGCAAACGCTCCAGTACGCGAGTGTGGGGTCAAAGACCAGGTCAGCCGCGCGAAAGTATTGTATTTATTCCTGCGATTTCAGCAGAGCTATCACTTAATTTGCATACTGCCTTGTTCAGAGTTGTCATCATTATGGGGATATTTTTTTGGATACTTTTCTGTACAAATGCATAAAATACCGCTCACAAGATTAGAAGATGAATATCAATAATAAAAATTGCAAAGAGCACAATTCTATGGAACAATACTTACCCAAGAATAATTGAGGATGTTCAAGTGGACATTCACTTTAAGATTTGAAAGGTGTGAAAGTATGAAAAGATATTTACTGTGCTTAAGCCTTGCCGCCTTGCTTGCGGTGTCTGCATTTGCAGTAATCGGGTGTGATGGTGACACCGATGCAGACGAGGCAGAGGTTGCTACAGGGGCACATCCAGCTCTTGCCAATGTAGTAAGAGGAGACGGGCTTACCCTTACCGTTGCTACTGATCCCACTTACCCTCCCTTCCAAACCAGAGTAGGGGATGAAGCTGTTGGCTTTGACATTGATTTGGTAAAAGCAATGGCAGAGTATTTGGGGGCTGAAGTAGAATTTGTATTCCTTGGATGGGATGCGCTTCTTACGGCGTTGAGTGCAGATAGTCGCGACTTTGACTTTGCTGCCTCAGCTATGACCATTAGACCAGATCGTCAAGAGACAATTCTCTTCTCGAACCCTTACTTTGTATCTGTTCAAGCGCTTTCAGTTCCTGCAGATTCAGATATCACTTCGATGGATGATGTAGGCGAAGGTTTTAGGGTTGCTGTGCAGAATGCCACAACAGGTCACATTTATGCTACTGAAAACCTAGAGGAATTGGGTGTGATAATCATGCCTTATGAGGGTGGTCAGGATTGCTATCTTGCCCTGGCTTCAGGTGAAGTTGATGGTGTCATTATCGACATTCCTGTTGCACTTAACCAGGCTGAAGAAGGTGGCTTTGACCTTAGAACAATTCCGATTCCTGATGCAGATCCAGAATACTTCGGCTTTTCAATGGGACTTCCCAGAACTGAGCTTGCTGAGATGATTAACGAGGCGCTGGCTGCCATTATTGCAGATGGAACCTACGCAGAAATCTATGCTCGCTGGATTGACGCAGACAATCCACCCACCTTGCCGTAAAGGCATTCCTAGACTTGTGAATGCGCCTGCTGTGATATAGTAGGCGCTATTCATTTTTTATTCAGCTTCGTGTTTGGAGGTTCGAGAGCTGTGAGCTCCCTGTTGACGGCACTATCGTATAGCCCCGCGTCCAATTCCACCTTTGGCCTTTTGGGCACTGCAAATTTTTGGACAGGATTTGCTGAGTGGTGGGAATCATTTGCGTTTCTGCGCGTGTTTTTCTCGCCTACAGTAGCAATTGAGGTTTTTCCTCTTGTTTTGCAGGGATTTCCCATTACTTTGATTTTGGGGTTCGTCGGCTTTGCTCTGGCGATCCCTCTTGGTCTTGCCTTGGCGTTTATGAAAATGAGCAAGTTCGCGCCTTTGCGCTGGGTGTCAACTTTCTATATTGATATTGTCAGAGGAACACCTCTGCTGCTGCAAATTCTTATCATTTACATGGGGCTTCCTCTGCTGCCTGCATTTCAGGCAGCGATGGAGCCATTCTCTGGCATTTCAATGTTGGGAGTAGCCTTCTCTGCGTGGTTCCGGGCCTTCCTGATCCTATCAGCGAATTCCTCAGCATATCTTGCAGAAATCTTTAGGGCAGGCATTCAGTCTATTCCAAAGGGTCAGATGGAGGCAGCGCGTTCACTGGGGATGAGGGCGCCTACTGCTATGGCTGTTGTCATTTTGCCACAGACAGTGCGCAGAATTTTGCCAACCTGCATGTCGGAATTCATTCTATTACTTAAAGACACAGCACTTTTTGCCATGGTTGCTATGGGAGAAGTTATGTTGCAAGCACGTATTGAATCCGGTCGCCTGTTTAATATGACACCTCTGACGGTTGCTGCAGGTTTTTACCTGATTGTGACCATACCTGCTGGTAGACTGGTTGCCAGACTGGAGAATAAGTTGGCTGAGCAAGATTCAGGGTCAACAACGCCAGGAAGGTCAGGAAAGCGGCAACCCCGACTAAACGTTCCTTCAACTCACGTGGTGAGTCACAAGGAAAATGTCATGCGAGATCCTAGGTAGACATATAATGAGTGAAACTATCGTAAAAATAAAAGATCTTAAAAAGACCTTCGGCAACGAAGAGGTGCTGCACTGCATTAACCTAGAAGTCGACAAGGGCGAAGTTGTTTGCGTTCTTGGTCCTTCGGGCAGTGGCAAGTCCACTATGCTGCGCTGTATTAACCTGCTAGAGGCTCCTACTTCTGGTGAGGTTTGGGTAAATGATACTCAAATCAATGCCAAAGGGACTGACATCAATAAAGCGCGTGAACAGCTGGGCATGGTGTTTCAACAGTTCAACCTTTTTCCTCACAAGACAGCTCAGGGCAATGTTGAGCTGGCGCTTCGTAAGGTGCGGAAAATGTCAAAAGAGCAGGCTCGTAAAATTGCTTACGAACAATTAGAACGTGTGGGTCTTGCAGAGCGTGCGGACTTTTACCCTAGTCAACTTTCAGGCGGGCAACAGCAGCGAGTAGCCATTGCAAGGGCGCTTGCTATGGAGCCAACGGTCATGCTTTTTGACGAGGTAACCTCTTCGCTTGACCCTGAGCTTGTGCGAGACGTGCTTAACGTTATGCGTGATTTGGCACAGGGTGGCATGACCATGATTGTGGTTACGCACGAAATGGGCTTTGCTCGCGACGTTGCTGACAGGGTAGTATTCATGGATGGTGGCAATGTTATCGAGGAAGGTTCACCAGAAGACATCTTTGAGAACCCTCAAAATGAGCGCACAAAAGATTTTCTTGGCCATCTCAAAAGTGCACCTACCGCTTAGTCTTTGATCTTCTAGCTTACAAATCAACACGAATCTTAAGTGCCGGAAGCATTCTGTGGCAATACATGATAGCCTTAAAGCTCTATGAGTGCCAATAAATCAGATATACCCGAACTGCTTGCCCCTGCTGGCAATGCTGAAGCTTTGAAGCTTGCTATTGAATGTGGAGCAGATGCCGTTTACTGTGGCGGAGAGAGCTTCGGTTTACGTCACAATGCAAACAACTTCACCTTGGCAGAACTTGAAAAGGCGGTTGAATATGCTCATGCTAAGGGGTGCTGCATCTATTTGACGGTAAATGCCCTTATGCACGAATCAGATATTTCTTCGCTGCGAGGCTACCTCAGTGCTGCAGGTAAGACAGGTATTGACGCGTTCATTGTCTCTGATCTTGGTGCTGCAACTCTTGCCAAAGAACTCGCCCCAGAAATAGCGTTACATGTAAGCACTCAGGCAAGTGTCGCCAATTCTCTCACTGCGAAAGCTTGGTATGAACGGGGGGCATCACGTATTGTTGCGGCTCGTGAACTTTCTCTGCGCGAACTGAGTGAGCTTAAAAAGAATATGCCTGCAGGTATGGAACTTGAAGCCTTTGTTCATGGTGCGCAATGCATGGCAATCAGTGGACGCTGTATCATGAGCGACTTTCTTGCGCAGCGCCCAGCAAATAAGGGCCAGTGTGCCCATGCCTGTCGCTGGTCTTACCAGCTAGTTGAGAAAAAGCGTCCAGATGAGCACTTGCCAGTCCTCGAAGAAGATGGCTATACTTCAATTTTTAGCCCCTATGATCTTAATATGATTGAGCATCTTGATGAACTCAGTGCTGCAGGTATAGATAGTTTTAAAATTGAAGGTCGCACCAAGGGGGTCAACTACGTCTCAGTGGTAATATCTGCCTATAGGGCTGTTCTAGACGGTGCTTGCCCGCGGGAATACGTGGACGCACTCCGCGAGCAAACTCCTCGTCCGCAGGGAACAGGCTTCTACTATGGTTCCCCGCGGCAAAATTATCTCTAGACATGCCGATTTCTTGCAGGATCAGAGCACCTAAATTAGGGTCATCTAATGACACAGGTCCTCTTGGTCAAATTCTTCATGATTTCTTGCACCTTCGTTTTCTGGATGACAGCTCTCTAAGCAGTGCCATTGCTATGCAGGCAGCAGTTACTGTCGAGGCAAGCCACATCCCTCTATTAAGCATATCTTCTGTCTTGGGCAAATGAGGCCCTGGACTTCGCGTGCCCTCTTCGACACTACTTGAAGGACTATCCTTACCTGTTTCTGGAGGCTGCCCGGATTTAGCAGGCTCCTTACTGTCGTCAGAATTGTCCTTTTCACCAGGATCTCTGCTCAGGTCACTTGTCCTTTCAGAAGAAGATTCTCCTTCAGGCAATTCCGTTTCATCCTCAAAAATGAAGGAGTCAACAAGGCGTGTCTCGACAGTATCCATATCATCGTCGAACAAATTAATGTTGCGGGTAATGTGTGAGCTGGCAGAATTATGAATGATGGTGTCTTCGCCAGTAAAGGGGTCAAATTTATCTAAAGGCTCAGGACAGTAGACGAGGTAGGATAGGGGCGCAAGCCCTTCTTTGCCTGCGATCTCACTGTTGTAAGAGGCTGCATCTTTTGGCACCTTCCACTTGCCCTTGTTATTGCTGGTAAACCCTTTTTCTACGCGGCCATATTCAAGCTTAATCAGGGTGATGAATTCTTCTTCCTCTAGGTCAAGGTCATCTACGCTCAATCTTTGTCTTTCGCTAGAATCTGCGTCTTCAAGCCAAAGCTTCCAACCTTGATTACCAAAGCGCATTTCTTGGTTAGGGTTAGCGGGATTTATCTCATCTTTGCTTGCAGCAAAGGTGTCTGCATAAGTACTGGTCTCATCGCTAAGGTTAGTTTGATACCACAGATTATAAAGGCCGTTAGAATCTCCTGCTACTACAGGAGTCCATAGCTCATCAACACGTATTTGTCCTGCGTGTACTCCTTCAAGGTAGTCTATGACCACGTATTCGTCAGCCCAGTCATTTGAAGTTGAACGAAAATCTACATCGTAGCGGTAGCGCTCCTTGCTGCCTGCAGCAGTATTATCTATTGCACTGTCGCCTGAAAGAGACCTGTAACCAGCAGAGGTAAGGTCAATAGTTCGCTTGCTGACTTCACACGACACGGCAACTGGTTCATTCTGGACTTCCACTTCTGTCCAAGAGAGCGCAGTTAGCTGATCAAGATAGCGCAATTCAACGGTGAAGACCTGCTGGTTTAAAAGATACCAGGGACTCGTTTCAACTTCTCGCAATTCATAGTCTCCTAGGTAAAGGGCAATGCTTTCAGCAATACCCTCTGCGTCTGTGCGCAGTACGTCGGCAAGTTCTCCTGCACGCAAACGCACAGAGCCTTCACCTGTGACAATGTCATCTTTGGCACGCAATTCAAAAACAGTATCAGCAACAGCAGTTGCAGTAACGCTGTCGCTTTTTACTATACGCACTCGACCCATGGCAGGATAGTTATCAATGCTCACTACGAAAGGCTCTGTCCAGTCAAAGCTTCTATCGACTCTAAATCCAAAGGGTGCGTCTAGCAGAAGATAGCCATTTGGTGCTTGCACCTCTCGCAGGTAGTAGTCTCCCAACTTCAAGGTTTCTGGAATATTGATTTGTCCTGTTTCGTCAGTAGTGAAGGTGCTTACCGTTGTAGTGTGCGGATAGGTAACAGTAAAGCTAATTACCTGCATATCTTTATCAAGAATTTGAAACTGGGTACCAGTAATTGGGATAACTTTGCCTGTTTCTGCATCACGTTTACCCACTGTTAACGCAGCACGTGCCTCCTGATTGAACAGGTGATAATTCATTTCAACCCCATTGTCTTGGATGCTGAAGGGCATATCCTTGATTGCCTCTAAGCCAAAGGGAAGCGAACTAGGATCTTCACGCAGCAGGTAGCTGCCATATTCCAAAAGGCCGCTTGTGAAATCCTTTCCGCCCCATTGTGATTGGTCGGGGATAAGGTCACGGCTTCGTGCATATCCCTCTTGATCAGTGTTAAGTGTAGCGACTGTATGTCCGTAGCGAGGGTTAGTCATGCCATCTTTGTTGGTGGGTGTATTATCGATAATATGAAAGCGAATACCTGCAAGCGGGGTAATAAGGTCGGCGACCTCTCCTCCGTACTTGCGGATAGCTATGTCACCACGAATAAGCGGCTGTGAAACCTGCGGGTTAATACTGGCAAGTGATATTTCAAGGGGACGATCTGCTCCACCTGAATCAAGCACAGTATAAGTACGCCAATTTGAAAACTCTGGGTCAATCAGGTAACCCTCTGATGCGCGCACTTCTCGAATCTGGAAGTTTCCAATAGGGATTCCTGGTCGGGATGCTCCAGTGGCACGGTACTCTGCTTGTCCACGAGCATCCGTGACAAGGCTTTGCACACGCCAACCGTCACTTGCACTTGGGTCTGCCCAGCGTACTTCAAACTCTGCACCTGCGAGGCTTGCCCCTGCTGCTGCGACAGCCTGTCCTGACTCTCTGTCCAATTTTTGGATCCTCAGCCCAGTTCCATATCTGCGCTCATCGCTTGAATTGACTCGAACGATGCTTGGTGTAGTAGTGCCTGTGGCAACAATGTTTACCTGATAGATTGTCCCGTCCAAAATGTGTCCTGGCGGGGGAGTAAGCTCTCTGACAAAGTAGGCTCCTGCGCGCAATTCATCATAGCTGGCAACACCACGCGCATCAGTCATCATGCGACCTACATATGAGCTATGACTTTGATTCCTTGCATCAGCTGCTGCTCTGGTCGTCCAAATTCCGTAGGCGGCTCCTGCCAGACTGTAGGCAGAATTTCCCTGGATGCTGGTGCTTGGCACATAGTCTCCGCTTGATACGGAACGTTTCTGCAGCTCTATGCGCCCCCTTGCTTCAGGGGTATTTTCAATTGTCCCTGCAAGAAAGCTGGGTAGCTCGCTGTCACGTACCTCAGAATCTTCGCCACTTGTAGGCCTGATGCTGACCACCCTTGGATTAAGCACATATCCCGGTGGTGGACTCAGCTCTCTGATGTAGTAGGTTCTCCCGACAGGAATTCGGTACCACCAGGCACTCCCACTTGAATTCGACGTGCTTCGATCGATAAAGCTGGGGTCTCGCACATCTCCTCTGTTTGCAGCGGTACTGCTTGTCCACATGCCAAACACTGCCCCAGAAAGAACACCTCCCTCATTATCAACTTTACGCACGTGGACGCGCGCGGTTAAAGGATCGCCTAAGGATAGCACCATCGTCTGCACGCCACTTCCCGCTGGCGGTTCGTAGCGCCAGTAGCGATTATGCTGCACGCTGTTTGCATCAAGTGCCCGGTTCATAATCCAGGTTGATGCACGCCAGTGATTGGTAGAGGTGCTGTAAGCTAGCTGCTCACCTTGCAATCTAAATACTGCTAGTTGTACTGCCATACGCCACTCTAGATTACTTAAGCTGACACCATTAATTGTAGTTCCACCAGAGGTAGTAGTGGGACCTAGATCAAGCGCAATAGATATCGCCCTGCCTAAACTACCTGCAGTTCGTGGCAGCTTCACACCTCTGCTAAGCACTCTGCCATTGGGACTTGCTGCCCCGTGATTAAGGCAGTATGCAGGGTATTGGCCAGAGCTGTGCACGGTGGGGCCACGATGATCGCTTTGAGTATCAAATCTTCGTGTTGCTGCAGGCACAGCAGCTACAGACTCTTTTGGCAGCATGAGAAAGATTAGGGGTGATACACTGATGCACGTCAAAGCTGCGATCAGAAAAAAGCTTACTATTGCTCTTCGGCAATCCCTAGGTGGCATGATGAAGTCCTTTCTTTGCACGGGACGAATGGGTAAATCTCCCAGCAGATATTTGCAACGAAAGTGCATGGTAACGAAAGGCTATTAAAGGCTAATGTCGCAAGGGTTAACTGTTGCTTAAAGAATCCTTAAAGGGTGATTGCACAAGGATTAAATGACTATTAAAGATTCCTGAAATACAGGGATGGACACTGTGCTATTATGAGCGTGGTTTTATAACAAGAAAGGTGTAGGTATGAATGTCATTTTATTAGGTGCTCCAGGCTCAGGAAAAGGTACTCAGGCTGCAAAGCTAGTTGACACCTATGCCATGGTTCACATTTCGACAGGCGACATGTTGCGCGCAGCTGTAAGCGCAGGAACAACGCTGGGAGTCGAAGCAAAAAAATATATGGATTCTGGCGAGCTTGTTCCCGACAAAATGATCATTGATCTCATAAAAGATAGATTGGGCAAAGATGATACGGGCGGCGGCTTCATCCTTGATGGATTTCCTCGCTCAACCTCTCAAGCCATTGCTTTAGACGAGCAGCTCGCAGAGCTTTCGCGCTCGATTGATGTAGCTATCGCTATCGATATTGATCCAGAAACTATTGTCAAACGCATCTGTAGTCGTAGATTCTGCCCAGCCTGTGGTAGAACCACCACGGCATCTGAAGGGGATACCTGTATTATTTGTGGATGCAAGCTTGAAGCGCGTGCTGACGACAAGGAAGAGGTTGTTCGCAAGCGCCTTGAGGTCTATGAGCAAAGCACTGCTCCTCTAATTGATTACTATCGCGGCAAGGGAATCTTGCACTCAATCGATGGAGACCGCCCTGTTGATACTGTGTGGGCCGATGTTCAAAAAATCGTTTCAGGTAATTAGCGCTCTTGATATCTAATGTCTCGTTTTTTTCGCAACAATATAATCATTAAGACCCCTGCACAGATTAAGCAGATGCAAGAGGCTGGCGCTATTGCTGCAAAAGCCCTGCATCTAGCACTAGAAGCAGCTGAACCTGGTATCAGCACCCTTGAGATCAACGCAATCGCAGAGGCGGCCATTCGTGATGCAGGTGCTACCCCCACCTTTTTAGGGTATTCGGGCTTTCCTGCGTCTATTTGCACCAATATAAACGGGGAAGTCATCCACGGTATTCCTGGCAAAAACGTGAAGCTTTGTTTTGGCGACATCCTAACTGTCGATGTTGGGGCTACCTACAAAGGGTGGATTGGCGACACTGCTGACACTGTTGCTGTGGGGGAGGTTGACCAGGAATCCCAGCGACTCATCGAGGTGACGCGCGCAGCACTGGCTGCAGGCATCAAGCAGTGTGTCCCTGGTAACAGGCTAGGTGACGTTTGTCATGCTATTGGCAAGGTTGGTCGCGATGCAGGACTGGGCGTTATTCAGCAGTACGTGGGTCATGGTATTGGTCAGTCTTTGCATGAAGAACCCAATATCCCTAATGAGGGAACAGCAGGCAAGGGTGTCGTGCTTAAGCCCGGCATGGTCTTTGCGATTGAGCCCATGTTTACCCTAGGAAGCGATGATGTGGCTATGCGCAATGACAACTGGACTGTAGTTACCAGTGATGGGTCGCGTGCTGCACAGGTTGAACACACAGTGGCTGTGACTGAAGATGGTCCACTTATCTTGACTGCGCGCTAAATATGTACAGGGCTGCATTCCTGCACTGCTCCCAATGCTTCATTTTGATCCAAATCTAGATAACTAAAACTTTCCACCGGGCAACGGTCAGAGAAGCCTCTGTCCAATTGTGCGATTAATGCGCGTGAATTGTGATTATTTTGTAAAGATTCTGTTATAATAATTTGTACAAGCATCGTGTGGAATGCTTATTAGGGAAAAATTCCGTGTATTCGCCTAGAGGGGTATGACATGAGTTCAATAAAACAAGCCCGCTATGTACGCTTTAACTCTTTACTCCTTATAGCAGTTTTAATACTTGCGACTATTCTGCCCGCAATGGTAGCTAGCACCACCTTTGCACCTCGTGCCCATGCTGCAGAAAGCATTGCTGTTGACACAAGGGCTCAGCTCCATCCTCAGACAGAGGATGAAGATCCTGATCACCTTTCTATTGATGACCTGGGAGTAGACCCTACACGCATTGTTGCTTGGCCAAAGCCAGATGCTACCCCAGAGGAAATAGAGGATTCTATTAGTGAGGTAATAGATGATTTAGATGTGGCTGAACAGACTGAGATAATTTCCAATCCTGATGAAGACGATGAAAAGACTTTGGTAATTGTTGAAAGCGATCCCGAGGCAACAGAAGGTATCATCACTGAACTCATGGACTCGGGTCTTTACGACATTGTCGACTTTGATGTGCTGCTAGAGCCACTTGTCACCTATGTGGCAGCGCCCAACGATCCTTATTACAGCAGTAATGTGAAAGCGCAAAGTTCCTGGGCGCTTAATGCTTTTCCTGGAGGGAACTTCTCGCCAATTTGGCCGCGCCTTAGCCTAGCCAGAGGAAACCCTAATACGGCTCCTGTTGCTGTACTTGACACAGGATTTGATATGAACGTAGAAGATAGGGGAGCTAATATTGTTGCGGGGTATGACTTTGGCTCAAATAGAGCAAGCGTCATTCCACAGTCTAACGCAAGCACTTCTCGTCACGGAACAGCGACAGCTGGTGTCATTGGTGCGGCAACAAACAATAAAAAGGGAGTCGCTGGCGCTGCTTGGGATAATAAGGTGATTGTCTATAAGGTGGCAGATGCAGACAACAACATATATCTTTCTGCGGTCACCAATGCAATCTTCGATGTAACAAATAAGGGTAATGCACGTATTATTAATATGTCTTTGGGTGGTGTAGCATTTCCCTCTTATTTAAAGCAGGCAATTGATGCTGCTATTGCCAAAGACATTCTGGTAATAGCCAGTGCGGGAAATTCAGCCATGCTGGGAAATCAAGCGTATTTTCCTGCCAACTATACTCCTGTATTTTCTATTGCTTCCATTGGACAAACGGGGCAATGGTCACCCTTTTCGACCTACAACAGCAACGTTGACATGGCAGCTCCTGGGGAAATGATTGCTACGCTTGGCCGCAGTAATCAATACACCTACCTGTCAGGAACATCGTTTTCTGCTCCTCATGTAGCTGCCGCAGCGGCACTGGTCTGGAGGGCTTCCCCCGAACTTTCCTCAGCACAGGTGCAAAGTATTCTCATCAAAACTGCCAGGCCTGTTGGCACACGCGGCAATCAAAAAACAGGCGCAGGTGCCCTAGATGCTGCCGCAGCATTTGAGACAGCTCTGGGATTGCCCCATGCACCAAAAATCACTAAACTCGAGTGCAAAACAAATGGAGTAAAGGTAAGCTGGACCAGGGACACCCTTTGCACTAACCCTTCAACGGGCTATATTTTGCAGTACCGTGCCAATAACCACAACACATGGACAAATGTGACCGTCAATACAAAGGAAAAGGCCTACTCCTATACCGTAACAGGGTTGAAGGAAAACACGAAGTATCTCTTTCGTGTGGCAACAGTTAACTCCAAAGGAAAAGGCCCCTTTTCTCCCAATGCGACAGGCACGGCCTATCCGCTCACCATACTAAGCACACACTCAACTATCAAGATTAAGCGAGGTAAGTCAGCGACCATAAGAATTGCTCCGCACTACAATGTGAAGAAAAACGTAAGAGTAGACTGGAGCAGCAGCAAACCTAAGGTTTCTGGCATAACAACTACGGGAAGAACTCCCTTCCAGAAGGGCAGAGGATACTGGAAGGCTTACACGCTTACGGATACCTCTGTTGCCAAAAACGGCAAAAAGATTACCATTAAAGGTCAAACTAAGGGAACAAGTACCATTACAATTAGCTCTGGTTATGCAAAGAAGCAGATAAAAGTAGTTGTTTACTGACAGGGCAGGTAACTTCACGCCACTGTACAGTGATAGTCAGCTACAATACTGGTATGGCTAAATTAATCTCATGGAACGTAAATGGCTTGCGGGCAAACCTCAAGAAAGGCTTTATAGAGCACTTTGTCGCGCTGGATGCTGATGTCTTTATGCTACAGGAAATCAAGCTGCAAGAAGGACAGGTCCAGTTGGATTTGCCAGGCTACTACCAATCATGGAGCTATGCCGAAAAGAAGGGCTACAGTGGCACGGCACTTTTTTCTAAAGAGAAACCTCTGCAAATAGTACGCAGCTTTACAGAGGCAGGCATAGCAGTAGATGTGGGGGAGGCTGACCAGAACCGGGACAAAGGTTCAGATGACAGCTTAAAACTTGACTTGGACAGGGAAGGTCGCATAACAGCCTGCGAGTTCAAAGACTACTGGGTGGTAAATGTCTACACCCCCAATATTCAGCCAGAGCTTGCCCGTATGGACTTCCGCATGCGCTGGGATGATGCATTTCGTGCGTTCGTAAGCAAGCTTGACAGTGATAAGCCTGTCATTATTGGCGGTGACCTTAACTGCGCCCATGAAGAGATTGACCTTGCAAGACCCAGGCCCAATAGGGGAAAGCCTGGCTTTTCTGACGAAGAGCGCAGGAATTTTAGCGAACTGCTTGCGGCAGGTTTCGCTGATCCGCTACGTAGGCATAATCCTGATGTGCCAGGTCTGTATACCTGGTGGTCTTACCGTGCCAATGCCCGCGCGAACAATGTAGGCTGGCGTATTGATTACCTTTTATGCTCAGAGCGCATCTTTGACCGCGTGGTGGACACTCCGATCTATGCAGACATTCATGGTAGTGATCACTGTCCCCTCGGCCTGATTATAGAATGATGGTTCAAGGCTGGATCAGGGTTGACAGCGCAAATCTCCACAAAAAATACATCTTGAACCGTAGGGGTTATTTTGTTAAACTTACTAGTTGCTGTCTGTCAGATTAACAGGCTGCTTTCTGTTGTCTTATAGAGATTAGGATGTTGCGTGACAAAAAAAGAGGGCGCGATCGAACTTGAAGGAACGGTGCTTGAGCCGCTTCCTAATGCTATGTTTAAGGTCGAACTCGAAAATGGGCATAAGGTATTGGCGCACATATCGGGGAAGATGCGCATGCACTATATTCGTATCTTGCCAGGTGACAAGGTCACTGTCGAGGTAAGCCCTTATGATTTGACTCGCGGCAGAATCACCTACCGCTATAAGTGATTTTGATGGCACACTAGGCTCCTGTCGAAAGGCTTGCGTATGTTATACGCGGCGCCTTCCGCCAGAAACCTATTGCACTCACCAAAATAACTTATAGATTGATGTACCTTGGGGGAGTGGATACACTCCTTCGCAAAAGTAAGAAAATTATCGTCTGCGGCTGGACGTTAACAATATACGAAAACAATAGATTGAAAGGCGGGAGCGTCGTGAAAGTACGGCCTTCAGTAAAGAAAATGTGCGATAAGTGCAAGATTATCCGACGCCATGGTCGTGTGCTAGTCATTTGTGACAATCCACGCCATAAGCAGCGTCAGGGTTAGAGGAGGACGAGAGTGGCTCGTATTCTAGGTGTAGACCTTCCGCGTGATAAGCGCGTCGAAACTGGTCTAACTTACATTTATGGCATTGGTCTAACAACCTCGAAGCAAATTATTGCTGGTACGGGTATCGATCCTGATATTCGTGTAGGTGATTTGTCCGATGCACAAATTACGCAATTGCGTGAGTATATTGATGCGAACTTGCAGGTCGAGGGTGACCTTCGCCGCGAGACATCGCAAAACATTAAACGTCTGATGGAGATTGGCTGCTATCGTGGCCTACGCCATCGTCGTGGTCTACCCGTTCGTGGACAGCGCACCAGCACTAACGCGCGTACCCGCAAGGATCCACGCCGTCAAATTGGCGCGAAGAAGAAGGGGTAGGGCTTAACTTATGGCTAAGAAAAACGTACGTAGTCGTATTAAGCGCAGTGAACGTAAGAACATTGCGGTTGGTCAGGCTCATGTAAAATCAACTTTTAACAACACTATTATTACTATTACCGACCCACAGGGTAATGTCATTTGCTGGCAATCTGCGGGTACTTCTGGCTTTAAAGGTTCACGTAAGTCGACTCCTTTTGCTGCACAACTTGCCGCAGAAGCAGTTGCAAAGACCGCCCAGGAACACGGTATGCGTAAAGTGGCAGTGTTTGCGAAGGGCCCAGGAAGCGGTCGCGAAACAGCGATTCGCTCACTGCAGGCTGCTGGACTCGAAATTGCGAGTATCCAGGATGTGACACCCATTCCACACAATGGTTGTCGTCCGCGCAAGCGTCGTCGCGTCTAACATTATTTGAGGAGTAATCTAATATGGCAAGATATACAGGACCAGTCTGCAGACTGTGTCGCC
>Ga0123355_10008177_pt1 | contig 15796 bp, 11 predicted proteins | sample TergutEmb28metaG_3_FD_89872 | JGI IMG/M metagenome (GOLD analysis project Ga0123355, IMG submission 89872) | Embiratermes neotenicus P1 segment gut microbial communities from Petit-Saut dam, French Guiana - Emb289 P1 | ecosystem: Host-associated > Arthropoda: Insects > Digestive system > Gut ... | reverse complement strand
ATAATAAATACTTTTAGCAACTTTTAGGAAACATTTTAAGTACTCCCTGAAGATGGTCGTATACGACCGAAACATGTAGGAGTGAATTTTAACCAACAATTATATGTTTTTAAAATATTATATATGAAATACTATATGTGATATATTAAAAAATATAATAAAAAGTGCAATTAGTTGGCCATTTATATATACATACTTTTGCACGGAAAAATGAAAATAAAATATTTAATACATGATGTTGAGCGTCCTACTTTACACTCGTTACGAATTATTATTAGAGTAGTCCTACAAAGGAAGATGAGGTTATAGCAGTAAGTATCATACACGGAGAAAAGAAAGTATGAACTAAATTCTTTGGACCCCTACAGGGAGGTTATGCATAGGTTGTAAGAACAGATTAACTAGACATTGAACAAAAAAGCTGTGAGGATGAGTAATGGATTCAACCAATTCAGGGTACATTTCTGTGGTGATCTTTATAAACGCGGTAATTAATAAGAGTTCAGGTCACACAAGGCGACAGAATTCCTGTTCAATTAAATGACTACTAAATTTTATATAAGGGCGTTTATCGATGTATATTAGCAGTTTCTCAGTCTTCAAGGTGAATTTCTGGCTGCCTTACTACGCTTCACTATAGTACGATTGTCTCCGAAAGTTTCGACTATCTTAATCATTCCTGATCAACCTTTCATTCATTTCGACGCTATGCAGTTCAAATGGTGTCGTCAAATTATCTATGAATGAGTATGATGTACGTTTCATTCCATAAGCAAATGCAGAACAACGGACAACTCTTCAAAAACAAATCGCTCTGAAGTACGTTTGGAATACAGAAACACTATGTCAGGCCAGGCAGGGAACGTGATGAATATAGACGACGGCTGATGCACCTGCTGCTGCCGCAAGGCACCGTTCGGAAACTGTGCAGCCACCTGGGAGTTTGGGCCAATACCGCCATTTGGTCTTATTTTACGCGTACGCTTGTAACAGGTGCACTATACTGGTATACTATGTCCGCCGCAAATAGTGATACCAGGATAGGCACCATAGTATAATTCCTGCAAAAAGCAGCATATAGCCAAAGCGCGTGCATAACACACGTTCTGCCACAAACCCAGGATCAAAAACTGTGGGCATAGCCATACAGAAAATTTCTTCACCAGTAGAGGTAAAAAATGAATACTTTTCACGCCAATGTTATCGGTTGTTTCCCCATTGGTGCAACATCCCCTAATAGGCCAGGGCTTCCTCAATATCGACGCTTCACGACCATACTCTCTCAGACACACCACACTCAATAGGACTCCTTTGGACCAGCGATCAGCCCCACGCACAGATCTCTACCTGAAAACACACAGCACTCTCAAGAGACAGACACTAATGCTCCCGGCGGGATTCGAAACCACAATCCCAGAAAGCAAGCGGCCGCAAGCCCACGCCTTCGACAGCGCGGCTACCTGAATCGGCCTGTTTGAAATATACACATTTAATATATCATGATCATCACAATCGTCTGGCACTGACTGTACCAAGTTATGTTATGTTAATCCCGGAGGAGTAAACACGAATGGCGTTAAGTGCATGTACATAAATGTTTAAGCCGCTGGTAAGTAATTATTGCTGGAAATAGAGAGATAGACAGATTAATAAAGTCGAAACATGTTGATCCATTCCACACGTACATATTTAGTTGTGTCGACTGTTATGTAATTATTAGATAAATAGATTTTATTTTTGACGTTTGTGTGACCGTGCATCACTAGTAAATGATATCAACAACCAACAAGATGCAGCTAAATTTGTTTTATTGATTCTTTTAAGCTTGTTCTACATGTTTCGGGCGACAGTTTCGCCCAACTTGAAGAGCACTTTGACTGTATATGCAGCTTTATGGAAAAATGTACTGACTCTGCTGTTTGCTGCCGACCGGTGACATCAGTGTCACCTGTCGGCAGCACCGTCGGTACAGTGTTCCATAAAGCTGTATATACAGTCGAAGTGCTCCTGAAGATGGGCGAAACTATCGTCCGAAACATGTAGAACAAGCTTAAAAGAATCAATAAAACAAATTTAGCTGCATCTTGTTGGTTGTTGATATCACTGAAATAGATTTTTCATCGGTTATAATCAGAATAGAGAACCAATTATACCTAACAGAGCTAGCGAACAGATCAAGATAGGCAAAGCACGTACAAGGTAACCATGTGACGCCTTCGCGTATTGTTTGTATCTCCTCTGCTATCCTAAGACCTTGATACCATTCTACTCGCACAGAGCTCTTTATGACCATTTAATGTTGCCGAAAACAATAAAACGCGCTGAGGACTTCACTTCAAGTGACCGATACTGTTTTCCGATTTTAAGCAAATTAATTTTCTCGACAGATTATCGTATAAGCCCCCAGTTTCAAATTTCAAAGAAATCCGTCCATTCGCACTTATAAAGATATATGCGGACAGGCGGACGGACATGACGAAGCTAAGGGACACTTTTTTCGAGAATGAAAACTTGCCTGAAACATGATGATTTAACCTTTAAATACAAAACGTATCTGTGTTACATAAGGACTCTGTGCGTACCGCGCAGAAAACACTCTCCACCTCTGTTATAAAAAAACAATATTTTAATGTTACATAAGACAAAATTTGCTGTTTGTTCCGAGATCCATACCAAACACACAAATTCTACGTATGTGATTACAGCGTAGAATTTTTGAAAGACAAATCTTGTGTTACGTAAAGTAAAGTTGAGAGCAGGTAAAATTCGTATATCGCTGAATGCTGTTATCTTCATTGCCATATCTCCCCTTCTCTTATCCAAAACCTAGTGCATAGAATAAGCGTAATTAAAAAATTTACCTACTGCTTTACATGGGTGTACAATATATGTATCAACCCAAGGAATGACTGCTATTTGAGGACACTTCGATACGTGATGATGAAAATTGAAGGAAAGTAATTACTTGCTTACTTACTCCATGGAGCAGAGTTCTTCTTGAGAAGATAATTGGTTTTCTGCTAGTCAAGAAATTCCCCGCATTTTGTGGAACCCGAAGGTCCATTACCGCATTCACAAGTGCCCGCCACCTATCCCTATCCTGAGCCAGTTCGATCCAATCCATAACCCACATCCCACTTCCTGAAGATCCATCTCAGTATTATTCTCCTATCTATGCCTGGGTCTCCCAAGTGGTCTCTTTTCCTCGGGTTTCCCCATGAAAACCCTGTATAAGCCTCTCCTCTCAATCATATGTGCTGCATGCCCCGCCCAACTCATTCTTCTCGATTTTACCACTCGAAATTATTCAATAAATTCCTTAGTCTGTCTTATGACAGGTGAATTGCCTCTACCAAAGTCAGGTCTCCACAGAGCACAATATAGTGCAATCTCCGCCGATTTCCTGCCGACTCTCCTTTCCTTAACGTCATCCAATAGCTGCTTACATCGTTTTCCTCGTCTTCCCGTCACATAGTTAAAAAATTACATAATGAACACAACAATAATTTAGACCCTTCTTCGAGTGACGGAATAACAAAGATGTGTACAACTTGGATTTGGGGGCGGCTGTGAGTAATTTTGTTTGCGATCCATAAGAAGAGACAACTAGTAACAAAAATACGTAGACACGAGGTTAAGGTTATAAACGGATGTTACAATACAGGGTATGGGGAAGGCGACTTGATGCACCTGACTGAAGATAAGGTTGAGGGGCTGGTTTTTGTGAACACAGTCATGAACCGTCGAGTTGAGTTAAAAAAAGGAGTTTCTTCAGTAAGAGAGCTGATATCGGTCTGAAGACGTGTTTCGACTTAAACAAATAGTTGTTGAATCAGAAACGCACTGGTTTTATCTTACTTATCTATACATAGCGACATTTGGCAGTGCTCTACTAACTGTATGCAAATAACGCAACATACTTGAACAGAACAGATATAACTACGGTATAACCAGGGCATACTACAAATGTACACTTCAAGTATCAAATTCACCTCTTTATCTGTAAGTAAGAATGAGCCTTGTTATTCTATATAATCCCATGAAATAAATATTTACAGTAAAATATTGACATTCTGTCACGGAAATCATTTACCTTGCCTCGTTGCTTGGATTACTTTCCATGACTCCAGGAAGGGAATTCCGTCGATACGAACAGTGCTGGAGAAAATGCATTCCGTTAATTCCTTTAGATAACGAATGTTATTTCCTGTTCTTTCGACGTCTGCAGCGTAGCGAGGTGTAAACCACGACTCTGAAACGTTATTAACAAATGAATGGGGTGTGGTACGGATATCGGTCGTTCATCTTTCTGCCAGCTCTGGGGCATCAGAAATGTAGTTGTCATTGAGTGTAGAGGAAGGAGTGTGAGATAAAAACAGGAAAATAGTCGTTTGTAACTTGAAATTGGTTCAACAGTAATATATCTCTACATTCTAGACGTTTATTTCTTCAGAAACAGTACAAAGTATTTTATTACAAGCTATAGTTTAACCAATAAAATGCACTAAATAAAACAGAATAAAACATACATCATAAAACTTACTATTAAGTCCCAGACGATGGCACCTTGGTGCCGAAACACGTAGGAGTTGATACGTAACATAAGTGGGTTGTAGGTTACATGTTTTATTCTATTTGAAGTAGTAAATTTTGTTGCTTGAAATAGAGAATGTAAGAAAATACACGGTATTAACAAAACACAATTTTATTACAGGGTCCAATCTTCAGGGACCAGCAAACAATTTCCTACTTAACGGAGCAACATGCTACTTCCATCTTCATGGTTTAGTAAATTTTTATTGCAGCAGTGTGTAGATGGATATGGTGTTCCTCTGCAAAAATCCAGTAACTGTTTACTAGTCAGCATGGCTAACATCTCAAAACATTTTAATCTGGATTATCACGGCTGTGATAAACTTACACGTCGCTTATTTTTATTACTCTCTCTCTCTCTCTCTCTCTCTCTCAATCTGTCTGGTTCTGTTTGTAAGTCCTCCGCCTGTCCGCAAGCGACAAATACCACTGATGTCACTAAAAGCAATGAAATCTGGTATCGAGATGCCTCATTTAAATTATCCCTAATCACTTTAATTCCTTCAACCTTAGCCAACAGACGTTTCACAAACTGATCTACATAAAATAAGAAGAATTTTTTTCGATACTGAAAGCCTGCATCAAAAACGTCAAAATTTCAATGCAAAATATTTAAATCTTTTAAGTTTGCTTTGTAAATATCCAGAGCATAGGTACATCTATCTGATCCTTACAAATGCGCTCTCTAGAGATAAAAGTACTATTTTTGAACGCCCTCCGTATCATGCAAACAGGACTAATACAACCTACAGAAGAAATAGGCGGTCATCTAGGGCGGCAAAATTTTGTGGGAAATGTCGGGGAGCAGGAATATAGTTTCTTTTTTCAGAATTCATCCCGTTGTAGTAGATCACATTCAAAACTGATATACGCATTAGTGACACAAACACAACGACTTTTAATTTTCTCCTCAAACCCGCTATATGTTTCGGTCATACTGACGATCTCTAGGTATGAAATACGTGACATTTAAAATTCAAAATAAAATAAACATATATTGAATTTCTGAGCTCACAAAATATAAAGCTATGTTAATTTTTATGTAGCAATTAAAATACAGGTGTTCTTATATTTCCCTTTTGTTGTTTTCTTATTTTTGCTTTTTCTTTATGTGAAATCCTTATTGCAACTAAAGCAATTCTTTGCTAGATGTATTTTGTGGACAATCATAAATGCTTTTAAACACTAAAGTGTTTGTTGCGTCTTGTTTATTTGGTTCAGTGCCTAATTTTTAAGGTTACGCTTTCGTCGATGAAGTTAATCCGCGCTAGACACATTGGGTTTCCTTGGTGCATATTATGTTATTATTATTATTATTATTATTATTATTACAAATCGGTTTACGATTGCGCTTGTTTTGCTGTATGGCGTTGTTGTTCGTGTATCTGACAAAAAATAAGAAAACCACAAAAGGGAAATACGTAGGTTATTCGGAAAGTAAGTACCGTCTGCGCATATTTCGCGCGCATCCTCGAGACTGTCACTTTGCGCATGTAACGTGACTTCCTCTATCAATTGAGAAGCCACAGATGCCATTTCGTGAAATTCGTGTTATGTTTATGTTTGTTCCTTGCGTTAAACATGTTTAAGTCAATTGAAGGAGCCGCCGACTGTGAAATACGGTCTGTAATTCGTTGTTTGAACGCTAGGAATGTGCCACCAAGTGAGATTCATCACCAGATCTGTCAAGTGTATGGTGACAATGCGATGAGTGATGGCATGAATAGGAAATAGGTTCGGATGTTCAACGAAGGGCGAGAAAACGTGCACGATTAGGCGCGAATTGGGCGTCCATCTTTGGTGAATGATGATCTGGTGCGTAAGGTCAAAGAAAGAGTGCGTGACGACAGAAGTTTCACAATTTCTGATCTGTCCTTGCACTTTCCTCAGATTTCAAGGACTCTACTCTATGACATTGTCAGTAGTGGCTAACTTCGCAGGCGGCCGCATTCTATGAGGAGGGTATACAGAAACGTGTGCCCCGCTACAATAAGTGCCTCAATAATGGCGGCGAATATGTGGAAAAATAGTTTGAAGAATGCAGAATCTTATAACAATAAAATTTTATACGAAACCTTATTCGATTTATTTTACAGCGAAACGGTACTTACTTTCTGAATAAGCCTCGTATAAGAATACATACATATTAATTCCTACATCAAATTTAGTGCGACTTTACAATATGTGAGATCTTATAAATTCTAAATTTATGGAATTCATTTCGAGTTCTCAGTATCATGCATTTAGCGCCTGGAGATGATCAGTAAGTTCGGGTCATGTAGCATGTCTTAGAGGAAGTATAAAATTTGTTGTTGTCGACGGCAATACATAAAAAATATTTAATAAAAATAAATTATTTTATTGCAAAAACATGAATATATATTGATTTCAGAGGGAGGGGCAAGCTTAAATCAAGTCTAGGGCGGCAAATCTGTGTGATGACCCTGCGTATACTTACTTCTACTGGGTACCCTACTGTACTGCTGCATAAGCATCTCGTTTCGAATGTTTGCTGCTAGTAATTGTCTTATTCTACCGTATTAATTTAAGTATCTTTATCATTAAATAAAATGGAAAAAAATTTTACAATTAATAACATAAGCATATATTTTACTACAAATCAGCCATGTCTAAGCAAGTATAACTGGACAGTATTTGCGATTCCTTTTCGGTTACTGCATTGCTTTTTATCTTATTTTATGGGTTGGATTCCACTGCCTGCCGAAGGCTGTAATTTTTTTAAAATTCGTGAATTATTTTTCTCTCAATATCTGCAGTTTCTTTCGTCCATTATCCTTTTCACAAAATTGTACCAAATAAAGAGAACGCCTGTGTTCATGGCTATGCTCTATAAATTTGCACGTGCATGTCAGCACACGTCATAACATTTCAGTAACAGCTAGAGAATTGTGAAATAGTCTGAAGAGAGAGAAACCAACAAGGTGCAACTAATCTGATGTTTATTATCACACTTCTATCTCAACATGTTTCGGGCATCATTATGCGCATCATCAGGAGAACAAGACCGTGTGCTACGGCATATGGTGTTCTGAACTGATTGTGCTGGTTGTGGTTCGTGTGGAGCTGGGATGCGAGCTGTGTGCACTGTGTGAAAGTTACTTTTCGACTGATTTCACACAGTGCACACACCTCGCGTCCCAGCTCCACACAACCACAGCCAGGACAACCAGTGCAGAACACCATTTGCGGTAGTACACGGTCTTGTTCTCCTGATGATGGGCATAATGATGCCCGAAACATGTTGAGATAGAAATTTGGTAATAAACATTGAATTAGTTGCATCTTGTTGGTTTCTCTCTCTTCACCCTACGTTCATGATGCACGGTCACAAAAGCCTAAATTGTGAAATAGTCTCTTTACCTTTAATTTGTTTAATTAGATGTTACACACACACAATTCAACTACTACTATTGCTGCTACCACTAATATCACTATTATTACAAGAAGAAGAAATAGAAGAAGAAAAGTCGTAGTAGTAGTAGTAGTTGTAGTAGTAGTCATATTAGTACAAGATCTACTTCTACTTAGGCAACGTATTCGTCAGCTGTCATGTGTTGGGTTTTCTGATGAATTTCGTTTGGAATTCAGTCACTGAAATCCGAAACACATGATCAGAAACCGCTTCAGGGCACAATGACGCCTCCATTGACTTATTCTATGGCCCACATCAAGAATGCAATGCGACAGGAAGGTTTATTTCGCTGATCATTGCAAATAATATTGTAATTTTTGTCCGATGAAGTCGGGGAAAATTAAACACGCACAATTACCTGCCACAGTTGTGGAGGGGTAAGAGTATAAGTGAGAATGACATTTCTTAAGGACAAATTTTTCACATACTGCCGTGAAACAAAATGTTTAAAATTATTTCTCATTTAATTTCTTAATGTGTGAACGTGAGGCGTAAACCTAAACGCAATCCGATAATCTAAACGCCACACTTAAATTTCAAGCAACAAGTACCTTTTTCTGTAAATCATACGATACTTACTTACATACTCCATGGTGCAGAGTCCTTCTTGAGAAGCTAACTGGTTTGCAGCTAGTCAAGAAATTCCCCACATTTCACAGAACCCGAAGGTTCATTACCGCACTCACAAGCGTCCGCCACCTGTATCTATACTGGGCCAACCCAATCCAGTCCATATACCCACGTCCCACCTCCTAGAGATCTATCCTAATATTATCCATCCATCTACGCCTAGGTCTCCCCAGTGATCTCCTTCCCTCCGGTTTCCGCACCAAGATCCTATACACCCCCCTCTCCTCATACGATGGGTTTTATAAATTGCAAAATTCTCTTTGTTACAAACGGCTTAGCTGGGGTTGGTAAACTTTAATTTAAATTTTTACTAGGACGCCACGGAGGCGATGTGGCCCGTCGCCAAAACTGTGCTTGCAGGGCACAGAACATAAAAATTCGGACTGACCGCACCCCGAACTCCAGAACACAGTGACGGAGTATGTGAGGCAACACTACGTCTCTACTGTGAAAGGCGTTGTGACGAAACTATGCAACATGCAACACAGACACACAACTTTCCTGTTACATTAGCTAAGAGGAACAGCATTGTATTTAATTGCGTCACATTCTGAGAAGAAATTGTCATTTGTCCACAGTTTGTACATTCAACATTCCGTCCATCAGTTGACACTAATTTGTGTACTGTTATGTTTGAAATGTAAATGAAATATTCCTGGTTTTGAGGAAATGTTTATTTTTTATAAACGAAGTTTCCGCAGGACCGACCCTGCAGCAATATTGGACTGGACAATTAATACATTCCGCAGAGACAGTATCTGCAGAACGAAAAAAAAAAAAATTCGCCGCAGAGTCGAAAACGTATGTTTTTGCAAACTGTTTCCGTTCTGTCTCATCTTGGGAAAGTGCCGAACTTTCCAAACGGAGAAAATGGAATTTTGTTACCAATATATTTAAAAGTCGTGACATATACACAAGTGGAGCGAAATTTATTAACGTCACCTCATACGTAACTCTTCATTTAATATGAATGTAAATATTCTGACCTTCTTCTTTAATTCCGAATAATCAGTATGTTTAGGTCAACAAACAGGCTGAAGAGAACACGAAAACCTTTACTACTATATAACTGAACGACTTAACAGTACCCTTCGAAGTCCTTACTCGGTATTATTATGGGAATATTACAGTAGAAGTAAACGGTTTAAGATAAGACGAGGTCAATGGACACACAGAAGTGAAGAGGGAACAACGTTAACCCGGATTTTAAAGCAGGAGTGCACAAATACGGGGGGCCAATTCTACCAGGCGACTAAATTTTGTAAGCTGCCTCCTAATATTTTTGGTCGTCAGAATGGAACTCTCTGCGTGTCAACATTTTCGCGCCTAGAATTTTGAAGTGACTACTGGACATTTGGAAAATTTATGCACTTCTGTGTTCAATAAATTTTGTTCAAGAGTGTGAACTGTATGTAATTGGACCAACATTTTGTCTATTGCCACTATTTAAACTTGAGACACAGAAATTTGTGTCCTTGACCATCTAATCCTGATTGCGATATATATATATATATATATAGGCACGTTGAAAAATAAGCTAATTATTCTGCAGGCCTAGCACATTGTTCCCCAAGAACTTTTAATAAACTGGGATTATTGCCCTGTAGAGCATTTACCGATCAGTCTTACCAATCGAAGCACATGAAGTTTCTTTCACGTGTAACAGACATTCCCTCCTTAACCTTTTAAAGCCTAGTGGTTTCTTTACATACCACCAGGTTTAACATTGAAAAATTCTACATGGTGTTCGCTTTGCGTTGAGGTTTTGTACGGATCTCAGGACAGGCATAGACTTTTGCTTTATACACCATTAACTTGCTGGTTTTTATAACTGTGGTGGAAAGTGTTTAGATTGCCGTAGGGACTGATTCTTTATATACAGCAGATTAAGTTTAATCTTTAAAAGATAAATGTACATTCAATTTAGTATTTAGTGCTTCTAACAGAGGATCCTTTTGTTACGTTTAACATAAGTACATGGTCGAAGGTGTTTTCGGGAAAGACACCACTTCTGTCTTCTCCTGTCGCTGAAACAGGCCAGAATGCCAGTATTTAAACCTGTGAGCCGACGTTTCGGAACACCGCTAGAGGTATCCTCGGTGTCAGTGCGTCACCTTTACACGGAATGTCCATACATGTGCATCGCCGTCGTCTTACCAGAGAAGACAGCAAAAGTATTCGATTTGTTTCCTCATAAGCGGAGAAAACGAAAAATATTTACGTTTGCAGGAACACAAGTATACCGGTTCAGTGATGAGACAACACGTGTAATGGCGGAGTATATGCGAAGAGAGAGAAATGCTTAAAATTAGCTGGCAAGTATTACTGTGACAAATGAAGAAAGTTAAAATCTTCTGTCCACATGAACCCTTGATGAAAACCATACACAGGCAAGAGCCAAAATGTGTCTACTTTTCACAAGTGATTAACTCCACCTGATAAAATCAACTAAAGTTAATTCATCAGTGACAGGTATGTCCCCCAGGTAGGTGGCCATGCCGTCCAATGAGCAATTCATTTCGGCCATCTGTCGGTTTGTTCAGTGAAACAGTCAGATATTATGAAATAATGTGAAATGCCAACTTGATGCAGCAAAGTAATTTTATAGGCGTTTTCTTAGCTCGACATGTTTCGGGTACATACACCCATCATCAGGAGCATTAGATGCTGCAACTCAACATCTAATGCTCCTGATGATGGGTGTATGTACCATAAACATGTCGAGCTAAGAAAACACCTATAAAATTACCTTGTTGCATCAAGTTGGCATTTTACATTATATCATGAGGAAGATGCACGGTCAAACAACCCTCATGTCAGATATTACTCAATCAGGCAAGCGAAGGACAGATCAATAATGTTTTAAACGAAAACATTTTATCTGAAAAACTTTATAGAATCTTTCTTCGCAATTTCAGACTATTGTGATTATATCGTGAATCTCTGACGTAGAACTTACGGGTCTACGTAAGACCAAAGTGGACATTATGGAGAATCATGTAAATAATTTCGAAGTTGGAAGTCTGGCATTACCTTCTTCTCAATGAACAAATTTCCCGTCTCTAACAAGATATTTTTAATACCTGGAAAAGGGACGGGATAGCCACTACTGAAGGCCTAAGGATATGAGAATTAATATCAGCCACTTTGAGAAGGTCGCACAAGTTAATATAGTAAAACAAAGAACGTTCCTATTCTTGACTAAATTAGGATCAGACGTTAATAGTCCTACATCCCATATATTCGTTAATGTCCTACGACGGAAAACTAAAATTCCTTTCATGGAACGTTCAGAACAAAATGATTAAACTACCCCTGTTAAGTTCGCAATGGTAGTCGTTCCTTACGTAAGCAGTCCAGGTAAGCGAGTTGCAATCTTGGTGGGAGTTTTACTATAATTTGTAGACACTAGCACATTCCGTTTTGCAAGAAGATCGGGCTACGATAACGGACACTTTGCTTGAAGATTTGCGTGGGGTTGTAAGAATATTTCAGACGTCACTGGTGAAAAATTATTGCAAATGTAAATGTTCAGGACATAGTTATACGGAAAGATGCAATATATTTCAGGTACAGCACACATTTCCTAGAAATTTTATAGCTATCCATTCCATATAATTATACAAGAGTGAAGAAATGAGCCAGCTTAAGCCACTCGAAATTTTTCTTTTGTTTTTCGTGGTGATTTGTGTTTGCTGTCAAAGACAAAAATTTATTGCATTTAAAAATGTTCAACATTGCTACATGTTTCGATCTGTACGACCATGTTTAAGTACACATGTACGTGATTTACAGAGCAAGTAAAGAGCATTAAAATTGTATCATTCATTAGAGATGCAAGTAGCATGGATCGGTTATATGAGAATGTGCACACGAATATTAAGTAACCAGGAAACTAAATATCCATCAAGTCAAATGGAACACAGTTGGTGGAAAATATTTAAAAAAACTATAAACAAGAAACAATTCAGCATGGTGTTAAAGGCAAAACGATAAATGAAATCAATACCTAATATTCTAAAGTTACAATAATTGTGAGATTTGCGAGATCTCGCAAATTGCAACATATTTGTAACGCATTTCACTTGTTTTTTAAAATCAAGCCCATCTGTGCCTGAATATGGTCGTTTAGACCCAACACGTAGCATTGTTTAGCATTGTTGAATAAAATGAATTACTGCCTTGGGTGGTAAATACAAATAACCATTGATTTATTATAAATGCGAAGGGCTGAATTGCATCGACATTTTTTTCTACAGTTTATGTGAGATACTGTTAGTCATCCTTGCCCACGTCTTGAACGACACTTCATAGAAAAGGACTGCGTGAAGAAGGTAAAATCACATATTAGGAAACACGTTCCAGAAAACAGGTGTTTAAAAACAATACTTTTCGAAACGTAAACTTTTTATCTTTCTATTACAAATTTATTAATCCTTGCATCAGGCAGATAAACAAAAAGTAAAAGGTTACAGAAATGAGCAGCGGTGCCCTTTTTCTTTGAAGAAGTGAGAACTGTCAATATCCTTACTGAACTTTGTGAAGTGGGCAGCTTCATATTAAACTACACACCAAACACCTGATGTTCTTTACGACGAGCAGACCGGTGATACAGAATACATGGTGAAACTAGGAATAATTGTTCATTAAAAAATTAACGTATTTCTGGTTTTATTGTACCGTTCTTTATAAACGGCACAGCCAAGTGCAGGCCTTATTTATTGGTTTTCTACGTTGAGGAGTCAAATTTCAAACCGTAGGCATAGTCTTGAATGCCAACTCATATTCTTTATAGCGAGTGTTTCACGGCCTGAGACCACATCAAAATGTAACATATCTACCCAAAATGGTACATTCCTTATCGCAAGAAAATCGAAAGTTCAATCTGATTTCTCGCTGTAGGCACGCTGTTGTTTGCACTGTATAAAAATTGCATTAGAACACAGTACAAGTTTGCAACGTACGGTACAAATATTAAAAAAAGTCAAAAACCTCTTTTAAATTACTTCCCTCGTTTTTGGACCATCAGCATTCGTCACGAATTAGGCCTTAACGGCTCTTTATATCAGTAATTAACCAACTTGATACACACAATTTTTGTTTTACAACAAGTTTATTTCATGCCTCTACATGTTTCGAGCACATGTGCTCATCATCAGGAGGTGAAAAGTGCGTAGTACCTTTCTAATAAGTTTAATAACTGGATAAACATAGCCTCTACATGACATAACATGTTTATAGTAAGTTAATCACAGTAATCACACCCGAAAAATTCACACATAAATTTTACTACCCTTTGCTCATAGTTAGAGAATTATATTTTAGTAATTTTAGACCACTCACTTGTTTCAGTGTAATGATACCAGAGGCTGTGTAATGCAATTTTGGCCTCCTGATGATGAGTACATGTGCTCGAAACATGTAGAGGCATGAAATAAACTTATTGTAGAACAAAAATTTTGTGCATCTAGTTGGTTAATTACTGAGATAAATATACTGAGATGCACGGTCAGCAAAACGTCAAAACTTAATGGTTTTGTTTCGGCCTCGTCTAATAGAATCTTCAAGGCCCTTCCAAGTCATAATCGTCCGTTTGGTCTATAGTTCAGCATTACTTTTAGTACCCTCTAGTTGTTCAGTCTCGTTAAATTTTACAGCCAATTTGAATTGTACCTTAATTTTTGTTGGACAATTGAAACCTCAGAACTCTAATACCCTATTGTTCATAAAGAGTTTCGTGAAAAGCCATCACTTAGTTCAGACACTGTCCCTGGATAACACTCGTGGACGTGCTGACAGACGAACGTACATGACTGCGCTAGTGTTATAAAACTGTAATTTCTTGCAACAGCTGGCACATGCCAAAACATGTGTTTTCACTCACAACAATTTTCCTCACTTGTTTAATCCAGACTGTTAACAGGAAATTAAATGCAGTAACATTATGTACAAAGCTTTGTTTTACGCAATTTGTTGCTACTTTGTTACTTCACGAAAATAATTCCTGCTCCCAAAAAGCACTATCAAGATTGAATACCTTAGTTGACTTGTCTGAAATCTTGTTTCGTATTTGGCAGTTGGCTCTTCCAATTATCGACCCAGATGATAGTAATACTGTGTGCCATGCCATGAAACATTTTACACATAAGCCAAGTGCTCGACAAGGCTGGCTTAAATAACCTACGGAGTGCTAAGAATGGTTTATGTAGTACAAAGTATTCTACTGAGTGAAGTGGTTATCGCCTACTGCTCCCGGTAAACACGCGATTACAGTGTGAATGGTTTTGCATAATTAACTTACTTGGAAACAGCGTCGCCACTGGAGAAAAATAAATAATTACTCTACAAACTAGATTTAAAACTTTTAGTAAAGTCTCTTAAGAAAAACTTTGGAAACAGATTGGGGATAATTATATGGAACTTCAGCTCGCTGCGATTAATTAACATAATGCTGTCCGTGAGGAGAACAAGTTGAGTCTCCCTTTCGATCAAGAAGAAACATTTATAAATCTACGACAAGTTCACACAGCCCAGTCTTGCTCAGCAAACACTTTAACTTTCAGCTTCTTGGTTAGTGTAAATTACACACGATTAAATTCACAGTCACTTGAGAGATGACAAAGTGCTCTTTCTTTTAGCTTAGATCTCACTACTAATTAGTTTCAAGGCGAAAATAGTTATTTAAATACATGCATAGCCTGAACAACGCAAGTATGAATTTGAATGCCGATTGGAATATAAATATGTGCCAACTTATATCTGAATTGTCAGACGCATTTGGCCACAATTAACCAAGTTCTAATACATTTTAGGAATAACTCTATTTACTAATTTTTAAAGTTCATGGATATCGATATGTGCCACCTGTTGTAGCATTGAGAAGGTTTGCATTTTTGATGCATATTGTATTTATGTTTTTTACATCATTCTCAAAATAAAAAACAATTACTTTCCTAGGTAGGTAGTTAGGTAGATAGGTAAGTAGTTAGGTAGGTAAGTAAGTAGTTAGGTAGGTAGGTAAGTGGGTAGGTAGGTAAGTGGTTAGGTAGGTAGGTGGGTGGGTGGGTAGTAGGTAGGTGGGTGGGTGGGTAGTAGGTAGGTGGGTGGGTGGGTAGTAGGTAGGTAGGTAGGTAGGTAGGT
>Ga0123355_10008176_pt1 | contig 15798 bp, 19 predicted proteins | sample TergutEmb28metaG_3_FD_89872 | JGI IMG/M metagenome (GOLD analysis project Ga0123355, IMG submission 89872) | Embiratermes neotenicus P1 segment gut microbial communities from Petit-Saut dam, French Guiana - Emb289 P1 | ecosystem: Host-associated > Arthropoda: Insects > Digestive system > Gut ... | reverse complement strand
TGTCTTGCAGGGCAAGGTCGTAATACTCGAATCGCTAATGAAGGTTCTAATTGTAGAGATTACGATATGAGTATTGAGGCGAGTAGATATATCTAAAACCTATGAAGATATATTGTGCCTTGTGAACATATTCTCAGGGGTAGCTGCTTTACTACTTTGTTTATGAACTATCCTGAGAATGTTGGAGTGTAAACATCTCAGTATTATTCTATTTAGGAAGGAGCAAATGCATATGGGATTTTTAAGTAGCCTGCTGGATATTATAGCATCTGCAGCAGAATCAAAATCTAAGAGTATTGACAGAAGTGGAGATCCTGATGGAACTTATAACCAAGTAAAAGAATTTGCTGATACTGCGCGCACACTGCAAGAAAGAATATCAGATAAGAACGACGACTAATTATTGTGGTTAGACAAGTTTCTTAACTTCCCATTAGAAAGGGAGTGTATGGTGAAAAAACTGAAACCTATCCCCTCAGATTTATTGTCTTATATTCAAATTGAAGGCGAAGCTATTAAGGACTCCACCGATAAGCAGATGATTGTTTCATATGCACATGGGAAAATGGATACCATCAATTGGTATATTGACCTTTTAACAGTGGGTTCCAGTAGATACAGCGTTCCACACTCTTTGGGGCAACTGAATAGCATAAAACAGCAGCTACAAATGCTTATCGACAGGATTATTAGCAAACCTATACCGTCACAACCACCTTCTCCAACCTCATATAGTTATCCCAAGGGATATGAGGGATGATAATAGAAAACAGGTGAAAGTTTAATGGGTCTAAAAAAGTTGATGCTCAACCTTAAGTTCCCTTGTTCCAAGTGTCCTTATATGCTTGGGCAAGTTGCATTTGTAGCTAATCCTTGTTTTGAATGTAAGAAAAATAACTATGCCACATACTACAGGCTCGTAAATGAGCAACCTAATGGAGTTAAGGCCGTCAAAAATGAAAATTCTTTTGAGCAATAAACCTTGAGTCTACTTGTGATACGGCAAGTAGACTCTTTTTGTTGGAGGCTATATGAGTAAGAAAATTAGTCCATTAAAATTGAAAGTGCTTGAGGACAAGTACAAAAAGCTGATTCTCGACCACTGGAAGAAAACAGATATAACCTTTACTGATGCATGGTGCCATAGCTTAGATGCACATTTGCTAAGCGATGATGATCTCCTGCCTGGTGAATTATCTGCTCATATATATAAAATAGGCTGCTATGCCGTCCGCAGTGCCAAAAAGGTTTATATGATTCCCGAAGGTGACAGAGGTTACAATCCACAAAATGAGATGCCTGCCAGCAAGGAGTGTCTAAGCAATTTGAAAGAGAATGAGAATAATGGGTGTAAATTACTGGGTTTTGGCATCAACCATAATCATCGAGTCGCCCATGAAATATCAGGAAGGCATAACAACGATTCTAATGACGCCTTTGTGGGCTGCTTTAAATATATTTGTAGAGCAACTGAGGCAAGGAACTTATCTTGGAGAGAAAGTATACAATGTATAGTTGCAGTGAAGGATAGTTCACTTTCAGATGAAACAGCATCACTTTTTGTATGCAACCAGTATATGGGTAGTTCGTTTAGTTCCCACACGTGGTACGAATTAAATTATCGAGGTTTGGTTTCAGAGTTTAGTATACATCCTTATGCCTAGCCAGTAACAGAACCACATTTAGAATCTAGTACGGGAGATGATTTTGTGTCGCGAAATTATATTCTTACGGAGTCTGGAATATGCTACAATAATCCATCTATCGACAAAGTGATAGCTGTTGGGCAAAATGTAGTGAACATCGCCAGAAGATGTAAGGAGCTTTTGGAATCGGGTAATGAACGAGAATTCCTGGATCTGATAATTAGTACAAGAGGGAGAATAGACGAAGTTGATCGTTTAGTATTATTAGAAACCGTGGTATCAGATTCCGGTATGTCAATCTTCGAAGAAATAAGTTTCATGGATGACCCCAACGAGGAAGACGATCAAGATACTATTGACATGAACACTTCAGTTGAATAACAATCACAATCTTCTATACCACGATTTTACGCCAGGTGCAGACCTTATCCTTGAATAAACAGCTAAAATGCTGTAAAATATAGTCAAGAGAGGTTGGGATACAGGTGGACATTCCTCATAGAAATTACGATTTAGGATTCAAAGAAGCTATGACCCTATTCAAAGATAAAGCATTAGACTTCTTTGGCATTGACGACCTAGATACAATTACTGATTCACTGGCTACAGAAAGTGTAGAGGTTGAAGTAAAGTCACTTTTTAGAGATTTAGTCTTTGCTACCAGTGAAGGTAAAGGGCTTCATCTTGAAGAGGAAATTACCTTGAGTGAAGATGACCTGTGGCGGTTTCTGGATTATAATGTAAGCCTATATCGGATTCATAAACGAGTATTCGATACAGTAATATTCGTCAAGGAGCCGACCACACTCACAGGAATTGACCTGGATAGGCTGGCATTCAAGCCTATAATTGTACAGTGTGCAGATATTGATGCAGATATAATGTTAGATGAATTGAAGCAGGATATATACGATGGAAAACCAATCAACGAATTAAAACTGGTTTACCTACCTCTATTCCGTGGCAAAACTCTTGACTCAACTGGTCTGTTCTTGGAAAGTACTAAACTTATTCTTAGTTTGAAAGTTGAAACCAAACTCAAGCAAAAGGTCTTGTCTCTAGCAATATTAATTGCTGGTAAGGTAGTTGAGCCTGATGTATTAAGAAAAATTTATGAAGAGGTGAAGTTAATGGGTACGGGAAATGTTATTCTGGATGTCGCCGAAGAGTACGGTGAGAAGCGTGGTATCGAACGTAGCAAAGAAGAGATTGCTCGTAAAATGTTGCATGAAAGCTATGATATACTAGACGTTATCCGTTTAACAGGTATTGATGCAGATAAATTACATGCCATACGAGAATCTTTACGTAGTGAAGCTGTATAAGTAATAGACTCGTGAGTAGGGATACAGGTTTCTAATTCTGTCTAACACTTTCGATTTTGAAACCAATATTAATGTATCGACGATGTAACTGGGTTGGGTCGATAGACTCCTTAGAAGTGGCTGAATATCAAGGTTTATCTAACCTTATCTATTCCTAACAAATGCTAAGTGTTGAATAGAGGGCGAGACTTTGACTCCTGCATTCGAAGGTTCAAATCCTTCCAGCTCAGTTATCATATCCGAATGGGTTTATCTTTTTTGGTAACTCGTTTGGTATCGTGGTGGAAATATAGCCCCACGGAAAAGGCAACAAAAAAGGCTACCCGTTTTTATCGGATAGCCTTTTTTGTTTACTATGCATAAAGTTACAGCTGATATCTTGCAACTATTTTTGTGTGTTATGTTGAAGGTGGCTCATACTTCCCGATAGAAGCGGTGGCCGCCGTGGTCGAATAGGTGAACAAGCCGCCCATCCGCTACAGCCCTTTCGTGCCATACATCCGGCGTTATGCCGCGCAAGGCAAGGAAAAATGTAGCCCCTTGCGAATAATCCGCGCCGCCAAGGGCTTTATTGACTGCATCAATAGTGCGGGCATTTGGTACGGCGGTGTTAAAGTCTGGCCGCTGGGTAGGAGTGAATGCACCAGGTGCAAATATAACATCCCGCACAGTATCGGGAAAATGTGGGCTTGCGACACGGTTCTTGACCACATTTACTATAAGAATCTGCCCCGCTTCATCCTCTCCACGTGCTTCGTGGTGAGTGATTAGTCTGAGTAAGTGCAAATCGTCCTGAATGTATTCATTTATGTGGCCATGTATTGCTACATTAAAGATAACTGGCATCCTCCGCTGGCTGTCCCATGTAGCCGCAAGCCCTATGGCAGTAACAAACTCAGCAAGTCGCACCCAGGTAATACCACGTTCGATATAGCCACTTAGTGCGCGAATGTCACCAAGCATATCAACAATCACAGTGCGGCCAGCAGTGTCGTTTGTAGTGGGTTGGATGTTGAATCTACCATCTACATCTGTAATTACAGGCATGCGCCGCCCTTCATCCCAATGTGTTCCCAGACCAAGAGCAGAAGCTACACCTGCAAGGCGCACCCACGTTATGCCACTCTCAATGTAACCGTCAATCTCCGTAACATTGCCCATAATATCAAGCTTGATATTGCGGATGGGCTGGTCAATGACCTCGACCACTTCCCCACGATACTCCAGCCGCAACAACTCAGCCCAGGGGAAATGCTTACCAGGGCATGCGGTGGCCGTAACATCCCCATGCCTTAGTATGGGAATATTCCCATATATGCCACGAAGATGTTTAATAAGCCACACAAGCGAATTAAACTGTTCGTCTGGCATATGGGTTGTAAGGTCATCATAGCGGCCTTGTACGGCTATGCCGATGCTATCGCTGTTATGATTTCCTGCGTGTGCGCCAACATTGTCAAGTCCGCGCCCATCCCATATGGTACCGTCCATGTCTATGGCCGCATTGTAGCCAAAGCCTGACCAGCCATTGTCTAAGTGCCAGCGGTGAACGTCTTGCGGTGTTGCATGTTCATGGTGGTAGTGGTGGATAATTATCCTTGTTGTGCGCGTGCGCGGCACCAGTGTGCGTGCAAACCTTAGTTCCGGGCTGGGATTTCTTATTACAAAGCTCATGGTACATCATCCTTTCCACATTGTGAAGGGTGTATTTTAGTTGGCAGTCACTTGCTCAGAAGCAATACGATTAACAAATCTGAAATATTCATTTTGTGCATTTTCTGCTTCTGCAAGTGCGGTGTCCATTTTTCCGTTAACTCGGTCTTCTTTAATCGCATAGGCGATTGCACAACTTAGACTTGTACTGGCTGACATCATTTTCATGGATAGCCGGGACTCTTCTGCCCGTACAGAAGCTTGCTTTTCTCGCTTTTTTGCATCCCTTGTGATAATTGCCACTATTCCGGCCTGTATAAGACCAAGTGCCCCCGCAAGGACAATTAATAGCACGTCTGACATGTCACATCCCTTTCTTGCCTTTATCAATTTTCGCCTTGTTTTCATAACCGGATTTCAGCATGTAACTTACGAGACCAATAATTGGCCATATGAAAAACTCAGCAATTTCTTGCGGCCAACTGCCGGTTACCACCCACAGCACGAAAGAGGCAATTCCAAATAGCGCAAAAAAAATAGAAGCTCCTAAGATGAGCTTCTTGGAAAATTGCATTTTTGGTGGCTTTTGTTGGGCACATTCGTCCATGGCCTCCATTACAACTCTTTTAATCTCAATCAGCCCCATGCGTCCCTCCTTTAATTCATGGTCACATGAATAACCTTAAACAATCCAGCCCTGCAAAAAGCCTTTGCGTTCAAACGTACTGCATTCCGCTTTCAGAAAACCTGTGCTATCGGCTACTGTTTCACCTGGTTGCACTTCTTCCCCATTAAGCGTCAAGGATAGCCGGGGATTTCGTCTTTCATAGAAAATGCTTTGCCCAGCTATTACATAAGCAACCCAGTTATACATTTTGCCGTTTTCTGCTTTTTCCATAATACCTTGGACTAATCTATAAATATTGCCAACACCACCGCTAGGACTAACAACGTAGACATTGCCATCAATTATGAATACATATCCATTGCTCATGGAAACAGGCAGGGGTTCAGAGCGGATGTGAGTTTTTTCTTCCGGGTCGTACATAAGCAATCTGTTGCTGGTGCCACCAGAGCACATAATAATCATAGAGTCATGATAGACAGAGTTCATAGCGGCTGTAAGTGTCGATATCGCAATTGGAAAATCTGCAATATAACTTGTATTGTTAGCGGCTAATGTTCTTGTGCCAGACATTGTTTGAGATAATGTAAGCGTTCCCCCTGATGCTGGTAACGTGCCCGATGCATTCCCGGATATGTTGCCAGTAATATTGCGTGCGGCTAAGTTCAATTGTCGGGCTTCCTGTGAAAGAAATGGCATTCGACTACTTAACATCCACTGCCCATCATCAAAGCACCACGCCTGATTGCTGAGTATTGCGTGCAACTTACCATCTACCATTTGAGCAACAATATTAGTCCCTGCTATGGGCACGTCAGGAAGATGCGTCCATTCGCCAGTATTCAGGTTACAGCTAGACATCCTATTGCTTGTTGATGCGCCTCCGATTGCTATAAACTCATATTCACTTACAAAGACAATAGCGGTTCTTCTCATGGCCCATGGTAAATCTGGTAGCCTTGTCCACTTTAACGTAGATGGATTCCACTTCCTAAACATAAGCCCTAGCTCCCCAACACCAGAGCCGCCAAGGAAGTAGCACTCCCCGTCCCAAAAGAATGAGGATGCTTCTTGGAAGTTTTCAGTACCGAGCCATTGACTTCCACGCCGCCAAGTGTTGTTGTCAAGGCTGTATACCGACACTTGTCCCGCTTCTGCATTATGTGACGCATAATAGAACTCACGCCTAACACCATCGAATACGACCGCTGGTGCTGTCCCCAGGGTTGCCCATCTTGTCGGCATAAATGGCCATACACCTGCTCGTACTGCATTCGTGTCCATACGTGTTATCCTGTTTCGCCCAGTTAGTGTCCCATTTATTTCATATAGGAACTGTTCGCCGTCGCTGACAAGCCAACCATGTACAATTGAGTTTGTTACTGCTGTGCGTGCTGTCCATGCATTGCTGGGAATATGGTACGACCTGAAATTTGTTGTAGCACCCCTAATCCACACTATATCACCACAAAGGACGGCTCTCCCAGCGATATTGGTAGCGGGGGAATTGGTAAGTATGCGCCAAGTATTTGTGGCAGGATTATAGGCACGCGTATGATTAGCAGTTTGCGCTACAAAAACATACAATTCACCGTTGTACGCAACGCCAGAGCCATTATTAGCTAGTGCTATGCCATAGTTAACTAAGTTGGCCGACCATGTATTTGTCTGTGGGTCATATGCCCTGGTTTCTTGGGGCGTTGTAACAGTGCCTACTACATACAGAACCCCATTAATAAAGCCCATGGCTGACCCAGATGCGTTTGCTAGCGGATGGGGGGCCAGGGCTTCCCATGTATCACTAGAGATGTCATACACCCAAAATCTATTCTGTGGTGCTGTTGTGGTGCCAAGGCAGTATATTTTATTTTCCAAAATGGCCATTCTGGTGTTAACCATAGGCGCGTGACAATCAGCAAGCCGCTCAACAACAAAGCTCTCAGTATTCCACCGCCAAAATGTGGCAGGGTTTAAGTTCGCATCTCCAATAATATAAATCCAGCCATTGTGATAAATACTGCAAGCGGCCCGCGTGGTTTCCGTCAAAGACCATGGTTCATTTGCAGTAAGATTATATGGTTCATTTTGTGAGGCACTAAAAATATCCATAATATGTGGGTCAGGCCGCCACTCGAAACGCTGTGCTCTGTTACCGCTCACTTTTGAGATATCGCTTAGCCGCAAAACATGATTATCCTCTGTGGGTGGTATGGCCATGTTTATTTGAGACTTGTAGTTTATGCCTGGCATTTCATTGCCTGCCTTTCTCAAAATTAATAGCCTTCTTCATGTTCTACAGATATTTCTGGAACAAGGCACTCGCAAGCCCAAATGCACCCACAATGCGCATTCTCGCGCGGGATTGCCAGCACCTTCTGCGTGAATATATCGCCAGTGGTGGTATCTGCACGATGGAGTCCTTGCTCGTGGGCAGATAATGCAACTGCCGGCAATCTAGTGCAGGTTACATATTCATCTGTCGATTGAATTAGTGTTTTATCATATACTATGTGCCCATCTGCGAACACATATATTTCGTGCGGTTCTTCAGGGGCCACGACTGGCTCATCATCAAAGCGCGGTATAGGCCATATGCTAATTGGCCGTTGGACATACATGCGTCCACCATGGACAAAAAGGCGCGTATTATTAAAATCATGATAAGGTGGAAAGGGTAGAGACCTTAGCAAGCGGCTGGTGCTACCTATCCCTGATATAGCTCCTGCTGGAGCTAGTGTCAGCTCCTGTACTTGCACGGGATTTATCCTATGCTCGGCAACATTCCTGAATGCTACCACAGAAACCCCTGACGTCTCATTTAGCGTATCTGGCCATAGATAATATGTCGGATAAAATTCTTCAGACACATGGTCATACAATAAAATTATCCGTGCATCATTATTTCGGACGTCATTGGTTTGCGGTACAGTTGTGGCCACGGGCCCTGAAGACGTAAGGCTACCATTGCTTGCGGGACGCCTACGCAACACGTAATACACATTATTGTGATTGTGAAGGTCACGCGGTTGTGGAACATTGGACGTTGAAGCTATTATTTGATTTGGGAATGTCCAGCTCATTCTCGCATGTACAGCTACCCCATTAGGCACTGCAAAACCGTCTGGACGTGCCGGGGTGGCACTGGCGGTCGAGACGCGTGTGACCTGCATGTTATTAGTCGCTGGTATGCGTGTAATATGATATATATCGTCAATCCTAGGCTCAATTGAACCAGTATTTCCTCGCATATCAGCACGTACAACCAGGATACCATTATCAACGCCTCCTTGTTGCGCTATCACCTGAAAGGTGTCAAACCTTCTGCCTGCCGCGCCTGGAAAGTTGACATTGTGACGTGCTCGCACAAGTGCCAGCGTATCAGGGTTATATACAGCCGTCCAAATAGTAGCACCCGCAGTTGCTGGGGGTGTATAGCTACGTAACATGTGGATTAGATGGCCATCCAATATCCCTACAAAGGCTGTTGCGGAATTAACTTGGTTTGCAAGCGTTATTGATATGCGCTCAAAGGTCACCAGGTCTATACCCACAAGTAGCGCATTCGCACGTGCAAAATATAACTTTGTAGTGCCAAAACCCCAGTCTATGCTCGTATGCGCTGATACATGCGTCCCTGTATCCAAGTCTTCTGACCGCCGCAACACGCCCAGGGTTTCTATGTCCAGTGCAACTAGCTGGGTTCGTGCAGTGTTAGCACCTTCTGCCAGAAAATATATGGCATTATCTATTATAATCATGCGTGACCATTGCACGCTCTCATGTGTATATGTGGCCAGCCTACGCAGTGCTCCGTCCACATATTTATACCTATGGATAGATGCACCATCACGTATATACATACTGCCGTTTTTGTGTAGCACAATGCCCTGCATGCCGGGCGTTATTGCCGCATCCCATCGTGCAACAAGCACATTTGCAACACGGACTTCGTTGGGCCGTACTATGTTCTCATACGTTTGCATGCGCACATCATGTGGGCCATACTGCTCCACCAAGTCCTCTATGCGTGCTTGTCGCATAAAGTCCATATCTGTCATTTTCGGAAGGTCTTGTAACCGCACAACATGGTTGTCCTCAGTTGGTGGTATGGGCATGTTTATTTGAGACTTGTAATTTATACCTGGCATTTTATTACCTGCCTTTCTCAAAGTCGCTTAGCGTTAAGCTGGGTCTACTTGAGCACGGATTACTAGCGTCAACTCTGTACCCGCTTCCAGAGGCACACCAAAATCAACCCGCACGTCATTCCCGCTTGTTCGGGTAAATTGTGCAATAATTGTTTCGCCAGTGGCGTTGTCGTATATTTCATGGGTGACATTCCTTGAATCAAGGTTGTGTGTGAAAGCAAACGCCGAAGTGCTATCATCACCAACGATGTCAAAGTCCATTTCAACAACTTTGGTCAGGTTAACAATGTCTCTTGTGAAGATGAGATTTGTCGTATCCAGCGCAGACGGGATTGTTCCGGCTGTTAACTTCCAACGTGTGCTAGCATTGAACTCACCTTCTGCAACCGGCACGATTAACCCATTAATGATGTCCGTGCTACTATTAAAGTCACTGGCACGGGTCAAAACCGTCGCTGTGCCGCCGTCATCGCCCAATGTGGTAACTGTGTAAATACCGTTTTGGGTCAGGTCTGTTTGGCCGACCAGCAATATGCGGTCATCAATTGCTAGTGTAATGTTGTCCACTATCAGCACTGCTGGGGTGCCCTGGGTAAGTGTAAGTTGAGCGTTGTCGTATGCACCAACAAATGGGTCAGTTAGCACGGCACGCACGGCCTGCTTTTGTAGGCCAGCGACAAATTCCATCATGTCCGACAGTCGCACAATGTGGTTTGCCTCGGTAGGCGGCACGCGCAAATCTGTTTGCGTATAGGTTCTGAGTCCTGACATTTTAATTCCTCCTAGAATTTTATATATGCCAGCCCAGCAAGGGGCTGGCTAAATACGTACACAAGTAAGTTATTGGTTGATATTTCTGTGTTGACCTGCCCAATGATTTGACTACCAGCTTCGTTAGTCACGAATATAGATAGCGCACGGCTGGGTTCGTTGAAATTGTGCTGTATATACCATGAAGCGGCGGCGGCATCTTGGGTGTGGGTGTATACCTTGCCTGCGCCATCCTCACCAGGTGGCCCAACAATATTTCGGGGCATTGGTGGGGACAAGCTGGTTGACCGTGTCCATGAAATTGTGCCACTTTCGGACACATTTGGGAGCCATGCAAGATTGCTATTACCATCGCCACCGCCACTTATGGCTGATAGCAAATCAACAAGGTTATATGCTTTTCCATCCTCTCCAACCACCCGGCCTGTGCGTGGCGCATATACATTGATATCGTAAACCGTACTTGAAACTGGCGATACTCCACCACCTGCATTCAAAATATCCACAATATTAATGACACTGCCATCCTCTGCCAGCATGCGCCCACTGGCGGGGATTATTTCATTAATGTTCATACCTACATAGCCCCCCTCCTACCCTCTTGCTCCGCATCCAATTCAAAAAGACGAGCCTGTATTTCGGCTCGTCTTTTTGTAAGGGCGCACTTGCGGTTATTGCCTACTGCAAGTGCGTTGGTTCTGGGTGTTGCGTTTGCTACGCCTCCTAGCCAGTTATCAAATTGCTCTTGCTGGAACAGCAGGGACAATTCCGAATTAACAGACATAAGTTCTTTCTGCAATGCATGCGATTCTGACGGCGGTATAAAATTGCCTGCGATATATCGCCATCCAAATAGCTCTCTTTTTGGAACTGGGAGTGCAACGTTTTTTGGAATCGCGTATACGCTTGGAGGCAAAGATGTTTCTTTTGTGTCAACATCAATTATACCAACGATTTCGTCATGTATGTTCACTTCGATATGCATTGCACACCTCCTAGTTGCGCGTATAAATAATTGTCCACGTAAATGCATAATGAAATATTTGCGGCCACGTCATTCCTGTTGGGCTGAGTGGAATGACAGTTAGGTTATTTGAGCCGCTAATCCATCCCTCCAGTGCATGGATTGCGGAAGTAGCTGACGTCTCCATTGCTATTGCAATTCCTGAGATAATAATGTGACGTGCTGTTGCACCAGGTGGCTCCCCAGGAATCCATACATTAACTTGCCGTCCTAGCCCTCCCGCACCAGTCTGATGCATGCCCTGATGAACCCACGTTCGCGCCGGTGAATGTGACAAAGATGTAAATCTATGTGCGCCATCAAAATGCAAAAGATGTGTCGTGCCGGGAGCTATGTCCCATGCTCCAAATTGCGCCCCGCCACCATGTGGAAATAAAGGTACGTCCCCCAGGCCATTAATGTTTAGTGACGCTGGCACTGGACTCGCATTCCATTGAGAAAATGTAACCGATACCAATAGCCCAGTACGGTAATTTTCACTATCAATATCGGTGTGGGTGGCTGTGTATGTTCCACTCCCCTCAGTCGAATCTATGACAGGGATACCGCTACCCCCAAGTGCATGCATTAAAGGGTGTAATAAATCAACCACTACAACATCCTCCCTGTCAATATACGTCCACTTCTAATTACTTCGCCACGCCGTTCTTGTACAAGCGTATGGTGCTCTACACCCAGGGCTTCATCATAGACTGTGTCATACAGTCTGTCCGTGTAGTCCCACTTGCCGCTACTAGAATCATACACCAGCTCTGCTTCTAGGATTGTCCTTTCGCTAGAGACGCCATAATCGTCAATTACAATGTCCCAAATGCGCATCTTGGGGTTGTTGCGGTCGGACAAGTCTACGGTAAAGTTTGCGCCGCCGAAGGACGCCAGGTTTGACGGGTAAAGCGTGTTATTCATCTGGCCAGCAGTCATGAAAGTGCCGTCTTGTTTGACGTTGTTAAGCACCGGCAGAAAAGGGCTTGAAATGTCAAATTGCGCCCTGTCACTGCCATTGCGCTCGTGTAAAATCCTGTCTTTGAATACTGGTCTTACGCCTATGGGCATTTTGCACTCCTTTCGAACACGTATTACGTGATACTTGCAATTTGATGGTCTGGATTCATACCAAGGTGGAATGCATTTGCTTCCAAATAGCGTGGCTGACGCGATTGTATATAACGGAATAATAAGTACATTGTCTCGAACCATCTATTGACGTCTGTGTAATCCAGGAACTGGTCATCCGCAAGCCCACCGCGCCATATTTTTGTAAACTCCATGCCCGGAACAAAATTAGTTGCTACAAGATGGTTCAGGTTTGTTTCAATGGCGTTGAACAATTCTCTAAATGGAATAGTGCGGATATCGCCAGTCAAATCGTACTCCACCAAGAACACATTGCGGTCAAGATGCATGTGGACGAGGTCGCGCAACTGCTCTTGATACTCGAAAACGCGCTCAATTATCTGGACTGACAAATGGGTATTAGCCGCGTCTTCGCGCCTAATTGGCGCCCATTCAAACGTCATCGTTAGCACCTCTTACCATAAGTGGATTTTTGCCAACAACCTCAATGTACCCACCAAGCCCACCGCCAGTATAGCGCATTTCTGTTCTTGTAACGTGCATGCCCTGGGAGCTACCATGTCGGTTAAATATAGTTTCAGCAAAATCGCCTACTTCTCGGGCTGGATTTCCGCGCCAACGTACATTTACTTTTAGTTGCTGCCTCAATATTTCAAACTTGCGAGGCAAAAACCATTGCTTTAGTGCATCATATCCAGGCGTAGAGCGTATAAAAAAAGGCAGGTCAACTGCATAAGGGCGCGTTTCTTCCCTGCCTGTATGCCACGGCGCATTGTAGAGGTTTTTTGACTGAGTTAATACAATACTGTACCCATGTATGGTTATTTCGGCTTCTGGTAGTGATGAGTCGCTGTTACTGACAAGATTGCCCGTCATGTACATCGTGTGCCACTCCAGGTCTTCAATTTTGAATCCTGGTGTGATGTCATATGACGGCACCCCTTGCACTGGGTGGCTAAACACAATTCGAATGGCACCCAGACGTTGCTTTGTGCGTGATATTTGGCGATACTCAATCGAAGTGTCGTACTCAGATAACAATATCGAATTGTAGTACTCACTTGTTTCAACCTCTGGGGCCGAAATAAGATTTTGGTAGTTAAGTACATCTGTAACATCTGCGCCAGATTCGATAATTTCATGAAACTGCACACGGTTATTCCTATCTTCATAGACCAGGCAACAGGATAGTTCGGCCAAGTATACAAGTGCTCTTCTGTTGTTTACATTGCCGAAGTAACCAACAATCGGTGGGGTATGGATGGGGATTTCTGTTTGAGGAAACACTTTTCTAGCAAGACTCTGGATAGAGAACTCTGAGAATGTACTGTCCAGGAAAGTCGTTTTCTCTATTTCAAATGTGCGCCCAACTGCTCTAAATTCTACACGGGAGTCCGACACATTCCACCGTGCTAGGTGATATGTCCCACAGTCTACCCATTCAACCAAGCCATCTGGCAGTGCAAGACCATGTCTGTATTCGAATCGTTGCCTTTGTAAGAAATATGGCGCATATGTTGCAGGGTCTAAGATGTCGTATAGCCCACCATTGCGAATTGATATATTTAGCTCAGGATACATAATGGAATGGCCATTGTGGTCAGCCTCATTAATAAGGCTCAGTGTGATTATTTCGTTATCTGTATATGTCAGCACAAGCCCGAAGTCGATTTCTAATATTCTGGCAAATCGAAAAGGCTTGCATGTTCGGTAAATAGTTATAACAACACGTAGTATGTTTATACCTGCACTGGGAGACCTGTAAGATGTATCACTGTTGCCCCTTGCTTCCACATGATTCATTAAATTATTAAATCCATCATAGAAATCTATGTCAAAGTCGGCGCACGCATTATTTCCGCCTGGGTCAAATGCTATAGCAAGGGTGTTGAATGTCTGCACCATGTCAAATACACGTTCTACTACTAACGGCGTGTCAAAGTACCCGCTTTCGTTTGATATTGCATCCGACCACCACCCAACCTCCAAGTCGGTTTGTTCGTCTGGTGCAACAGGTATCATAAATCTGCCATCAAGTGACCAATTACCAGGCTCAAGAGTCCCGACTGGTGCCGCCTGTAAGCGGATTTCGTTCATTACCTGGTGTTGCCGCGACATAGCATTTCCGGCTGGTAGCGATAGCTCGCCGCCGTCCTTGCTATCTGGAGCCGTTAGTGAGTATGTGACTTCTGCTATTGTGTGGCGGCGTTGAGGTGGGGTTGGGTAGATATTTTGCTTGTATGTTTCTGATACCATATCCCCACCTACATTTCAATAAAATTTATAGTTATCGCACTATATAACTGCAACCCCATGTTGCTGTCATACCGCTTCATTTCTATGCTTGGCCCAGCACCATAATATGCAGGCATTGTGACCATATCGCCACTTACTGGGTCGTAGTACTCCAGCAGGCCTGAGCGATTGCTTTTCAGTGTGGACATGATAGCACTGACTTTGCTTCCGTTTTGTGGCGGGAATATAGCCACGACTTTGCGTTTGTGTGCTACCTCTTCCAACATCATATCACCAGAGGCATTTCGCTCTGCTACGTCTATGGGTTGCAGCTCAATACGTAGCCCTTGTAAGGGTGGCAACTCGTGACCTGCATATCTGATTGTGAGTTTTTGATTACTCATGTCAAACCCCATTTTGTAACATGAAAAGCCGCTGGTTAGGCGGCAAAATAAGTTGCAAACATCTTGACGATGCACATAGCGCGAATTACAATATACTTAGGAGTGGAGCCGATTATCCTGTGGTGGATTCCAATACCAACCTATCCACACGGGGAACCTCCTGTGCTTCCATTCCCAATGGAAGCTAAATAAACGACTGCACAACAACCCGATGCGCAACATTAAACCCTGCCAAGTTGGCGGGTTTTTTATATGCGAGACAGTGCATAGCCAAGCCTGTCGGCCTCCTCTAGCAAGTCATCCATGGTGGCTCGGTAAAATTCCCGTCCATTGATTTTGATTACATTATCACGTGCGTTGGGCTGTCCACCAAATGATGATAGTCCAGATAGGCTTGATGCAAAGGATTCATTAATGCCATTTACGATTGTGGCAAGAATTGAAGTATCTGCCTCTGAACTACTTGTTCCTGCCATTCCAGGCATGTCAGGTAGTGGAGTAGACAAAGAGCGCATTACATTTGCAACAGCCATTTCAATGGTTTTTAGTGGGGCCTCAATATTTGTCTGGCCCTTAGGCTGGTCTCCAAGTATGGCCGCGAATGGCGAACCACCTGGTATAACGGCACCTTTTGCAAGGCGCGGAAGATTAAGGGCTGGGATTTGTGGTGCGGTAATATTGAGACCAAATGTTCTACCACCAAGCCCGAACGGCACCCAGTCTGGAATAGTTGCGCTTATGGAGTTAAGGGCATTCACAATGCCTCGTATGGCTCCGTTTATTGCGCCAATCGCCCCATTAACAAGACCTTCAATGCCGCCAAGTGTTTTGTTGACTCCGCCGCTTACAATGTTTTTTATAAGTTCCCAAGCCGCGCTTGCGGCGTTTTTAAT
>Ga0123355_10008175_pt1 | contig 15799 bp, 12 predicted proteins | sample TergutEmb28metaG_3_FD_89872 | JGI IMG/M metagenome (GOLD analysis project Ga0123355, IMG submission 89872) | Embiratermes neotenicus P1 segment gut microbial communities from Petit-Saut dam, French Guiana - Emb289 P1 | ecosystem: Host-associated > Arthropoda: Insects > Digestive system > Gut ... | reverse complement strand
TTCGCTTAACATCGAAAATGCCAATACTCACAGGCAGGTTTCCGTAAACAACATAGAAATTTTTGATCCCAACGCATCCGGCGACGGCTTACGCCCTGTAAACGCTGTTTCAACAGCCCGTGACGCGATCATCACAATGGAAGGAATCGAAATAAGACGCTCTACCAACATAATCGATGATCTTATTCCCGGAGTAACGTTAAACGTCAGGGGAATCTCGGAGCGTCCGGTAGATGTAAACATTGCGGCAAACGTAGAAGCTGTAAAAGAAGCTATTATCTCCTTTGTTGGAAATTATAACAGACTTATGGCGGAATTAAACATTCTGACCCGAAGAGATGAACGCATAATTGACGAGTTAACTTATTTAACTCCTGACGAAGCCGCCGCAATGCGAGACAGGCTCGGCGTTTTTGCGACTGATTCCGCTTTAACAGCTTTAAGGAATAACCTGTTGCGAACAGTAACCGCCCCCTTCCCTACTTCAATGGAGAGGGAACTTGCCCTTCTTTCGCAAATCGGGGTTAGTACAAACGCAGACAGATCTACCGGTTTTGATCCGTCACGTTTGAGAGGTTATCTTCAAATTAACGAAAGAGAACTTGACGCCGCGCTTGAAACAAAAATGCCGGCAATCAGGGAACTTTTTGCAAGCAATACCTCAGGCGGTATGCTTTCCGATACAGGGATTGCTTTTAATGTGAACGAAATTATTCAGCCGTTTGTAAGAACAGGCGGCATCATATCGCTGAAAACAGGCACTATTGACGCGCGTATCTCGCAGGATAACAGGCGAATCGACACATTGGATCGCCAGCTTGCGTCAAGGGAACAGCAACTGCGAATCGAATTCGCAAGAATGGAAGCGGCTCATTCTCGAATGGAACAACTATCGGGCTCGCTTGACAACTTTATGCAACAAAATCGCGGCGGCAGATAATGGAAGTTCTAATCAATGGAAAAACGCTCGATATTACACTGGAAAACGAAAAAAACATCGGGCAGGTAATTGCAGGGCTTGAACAGTGGCTGTCCGGCTGCGGGCATATTTTAACTAAACTATCCATTGACGGCAGCGATGTTCCGGCTTCGCAGGTTGAAGAGGCTTTTAATAAAGACATTGATTCTGTTACATCTTTGGATATACAAACCGATGTTAAATCAAATTTGACATCTTCAGCTCTCTTCACCCTTCTTGAAGATATAAAAGAATATGAAAATCTTGACTACGAAAAGAAAAACTCTTTTTTTGAAAACTGGAAAAACAGACCGCACGCTACATATACTTCCGGCCAAATACCCGATCTTTATTCATCTTGCGTTAAAGCGTTTTCGCGCGGCGAAATAGCGCCGGAAAATTTGTATTCAATAACAAAAGAACGATTAAATGAAGTGAACAATCCTTTAGATGAATTTAAAAAAATCGAACCCCTTTTAAATGAAGTTTGCGGCAGCTTAGTTGATCTTCCTTTGGATATTCAAACAGGAAAAGATTTCAAAGCGGCGCAGACAATTCAGTTTTTTGCCGCTGTCACAGAAAAAATTTTACGCATCTACGACGAACTTAACTATCAAGGGTGCATAGCAATTAACAATGAACAATTAACAACCAGCATTACCCAATTCAATAATTTGCTTAGAGAATTAATGGAAGCCTATGAAAGAAATGATTTAGTTCTTGTCGGGGATATTGCGGAGTACGAAGCATCTGTCAAAATAAAAGAACTCTATAACATTATTTTGGAACATAGCCGAGGTGAAAAATGACCAATATTGATGTGTTTACGTTTGAGGATCCAACTTTTTCTCCTGGAGTCATGATTTTTTTCCTCGTTATCGCAATTATCATAATCACCCTAGTTGTTATCAACAATGCGTCTAAAAATATGTCTACGGTTAAATCCAAATCATCAGGAGGCGGCGGGGGTCTGGGAGCGTCAGGATTATTTTCTTTTTTTAAATTACGAAAAATAGCCAAAAACATCGGGCTTGATAATGCGCAGACTAAAATGCTTGATTTTGTTTTTAAATCTGATAATGTTACGGAACCGGAAAGGTCGCTTGCGAATTCAACTCTTCTTGACCGCCATTTCAGACGCGCTTTCAGAATACTTGAACATTCATACGGCTCAGGCGCAGATATTCAAAAAAAATTGGCTGTTCTTTTTTCTACCCGCAATATTCTCGAAAACAGCCCTATGGGAACAGTATCTTCAACACGGCAATTAAGAGAAGACGCTGTTTTAACCATGAATTACGGCAGAGAGAAATATGACGTAACCGTGCATACCGCCAAGACAGAACACTTGATAGTTGACGCTCCCAAAAATGTGCTTGGAAGCCAAATAAAAATACCGCATGGAACAAGAATTACAGTTGTTTTTTTTACAAAAGGGAATAAAGGATTTTCTTTTGAGACAAGAGTTGTGGGGCATTCAAATATGCACGGGCGTTCGGTATTACAGCTCGCTCATTCCAATAACATAAGATTTCTGGCTCTTCGCCGTTTTCGGCGCAAGTCGGCGGCTATTGACTGTTCCTTAAATTTAGTCTATATTGACACTTCTGAAAAAAAACAGCGTTTTGTAATTGACAAGCGCAAATTAAACGGAACAATAGCCGATATTTCTGTAGGGGGCTGTTCAATAAAAGCGAACGCTCCCGTACAAGTAGGCGCAAAATTTAAAATTGAATTTATTCAAAGGAATGTTAATGTAACGGCTTTAGGACAAGTTTTGAGAACAAACAGAGCAGGCATGAATACAACAATTCATGTTAAGTTTTTAAGAATATCACAAAAGTCCATGAATTTAATAAATGCCTTTGTATATGAGTATACGAATAGTTAAAAAGGATAAACATAAATGAATATTATTTCCATTAAAGACGCGATCAGAAAAGATGTACCCATTTATTACCGAAAATTATACACAGGCATCGCTGTCATTGATTTTGATAACAAACAAACAGATTTTCGTATAGATTTTGCAATTGAGATAAAACCTACAGGAGCTAAAGAAGTAACTGTAAATTTTTTAGAAGAAATTGACTTCCCCTTAATTCCCATAAGCAAAAAATTAAAACAATTTATAATTGAATTAGACTATGACGGCGGCCTCCCTGATTGAATATGTCTCCAATTCTCCGGAAGAAACGCTGTCCCTCGGAGAACGTATCGCCGGTTTTCTGTCACCGCCTTCAATAATTGCCCTTTACGGAAGACTTGGAAGCGGAAAAACTCAACTTGTTAAAGGAATAGCAAAAGGCCTAAACATTACAGAAAACATTACAAGCCCAACCTATACAATCATAAATGAATATACGCCCTCGGATAAAAATAATTTTTATCATTTCTATCACATTGACGCTTACCGCCTTAACGATGAAAAAGATTTTTTGGATATTGGCGGATTGGAAATAATTCACTCAAACGCAATTTGCGCAATTGAATGGAGTGAAAGAATTTCCAGCCATCTCCCCGAAGAAACAATCAATATATCTTTTGAAATCATACAAAGTGAATTAAACTCTTCATCAAGACTTATAAAAATTACCGGAATGGATAAAATATGAAAACGCAAAAAAAAATATGCGCGATAGATTCGTGCGCCCGTATTCTCTCTGTTTCAGTCTCAAATGGAGAAAATATTTTCAGCGAAGAGAGCCATGAAGAACTTAAACATTCCGAACATATAATGGGTTTAATCGATAATCAGATAAAAAAGGCATCATTAAAACCATGCGATCTGGAAGGCATTCTTTGCATGGCAGGGCCGGGATCATTTACAGGGCTCAGAATCGGTTATTCCACAGCGAAGGGGTTGGCTCTTGCGCTTTCAATCCCTTTTGCCTCTGTCCCAACACTTGATTGTATTGCTTTTCAAAGAACAGCGAATAATACTCCCAAGCTTGTTTTGGCAGTGATAGAAGCCAGAAAAAATGCTTATTTTTATGCTTTTTACAATTTTCCCGCTCCTGATCTTCCACAAAGACTTACCGCAATCGCAGACGGATGCCCTCAGCAAATAAATGAGGCTGTAAACCAATACAGCGAAAACCTTGTCCTGACAGGCCCCGGCTGTGATTTGCTCTACGAATCTCTGCCGCCTGAAACTCGTGAAAAAATCGTATTGCAATATGAAAAAAAAGGGTATTCAAATGAAATCATACGTCTTGCACAAATTACAAGTATATTAGATAATGATAACATGGGTTGCCTTTATTCAGGTCCTGAATATTACAGAGAAAGCGACGCGCAGGCACGATTTGGAGTAGTATGAACTATATAATTGAAGAAGAACTGGAACCATTGGATGAGCCGGTCTTATTTGAACCGGGGGATCTTGAGTCCGTAGATGAAGATGGCTCAAACAGCACATTTGTTTTATCATCTTCGCACAATCCTTTTAAGACCAGTGTTTTTCCGGCATTAATTTTAAATAAACAGTTAAAAATAGTTTACTCAAACGAAGCGTGCGAAAATATGTTTATTGGTTTTACCAATTCTTCAAAAAAATATTTTTTTGATATATTTGGCAGAGCTTTTGATCTCGATGATGCCAGAAAAATAAGGCATACCATAACAAACGGCAGCAATGGATTTTCATGGAAAGGCGTTGCAAAATTAAAAACACGAGATACTACTTCGGTACAGATCAGAGTATATATTTTTCCTTTGGAAATGGATTTAAAATCACCCAGCGATTTTGTCGTGATGTTTGATGATTTTACAAACGAAAACAAAAAAATGCTTCGCTCTGTATTTCTTTCATTACTTGAAGCTTCCAAACTTAAAGATAACGACACCGGAAAACATATTGTCCGTGTTAATGAATACTCAAAACGCCTTTCACAAGAATTGTTTAAACTCAGTCTTGAAGGCGGTGACGGTGAAAAATACAAACGCATCGACGCGGATTTTATAGAGAACATAAGCTTTTTAGCAGCAATGCATGATGTTGGAAAAGTCGGAACGCCGGATGACATTCTTAATAAAGAAGGGCCTTTATCCGATTGGGAATGGACTGTAATGCGAGAGCATACAAAAAACGGCGCCTTTATTTTATCTACATACCCTAATCCCATGGCAAAAGAGATAGCTCTGTCCCACCACGAAAAATGGGATGGCAGTGGTTACCCTTTCCAGCTTGAAGGCGAAATGATCCCGCTTGCCGCAAGAATAGTTACGATAGCAGATGTATATGACGCTTTAAGAATGAACCGCAGTTACAAACCGGAGTTAAGCCATGAAGTTGCGGCGGCAAAAATAATCGAACAAAGCGGAACTCATTTTGATCCGGATCTAATCGAAGTATTTAAAACAATTTCAGATGACTTCCGTAAGATTTACGATGAACTCTCAGACTGAATTTCATCAAACGCTTCTGTTAAAAAACTGTTTAGAAATAACATTTTGTCCTTCCCTTCCCACTTGGCAAGCGTTTTCGGTATACACTCTTCAACTGCGCAGCCAAAACGCCGCTTAAACAAAACAGGATCTGGCCCGGCTTTACAACGATACCCCATCAAAATACATTCTTTTAAAAACATAATCTTGTCCGGTTCTTCATCTATTACCAACTGCCCATTGTTCGTTGATACATATTTTTCAACATCAGACACTGTTGTATAACGTTTTGCGGATGCAGTTTTTTCGCATACAATTGTGCCGGAAGCGGCAGGCCCGGCTCCCAGCCAATTTTCCATTTGCCAATACCTCATGTTATGGAGGCAGTCTTTTCCCGGTTTGGCAAAATTGGATATTTCGTAATGTTCGAATCCTGTTTTTAAAAGCAAGTCTTTTCCCAAAAGCCAAAAATTATCGGCGCAGTCAATAGAAGGCAATTCAACAACATTGGTTTTAACATTTTCTTTCAGCCTTGTTCCGTTTTCAACAGAAAGGCTGTAAAGAGAAACATGATCGGGAGCAAATTCTAAAATGCGATTTATATCGTCAATAACAGTTTCTTCGCTTGAATACGGAAGCCCTGTGATAAGATCTGCCGACAGCGTTAACTCCCCGCCCGAAAAATACCGAGAAGCCATAACCAGGCGTTCTTCCAGCAATTCTTTTCCGCCTTTGCGATTGACCGCTAAACGTGAAGGCTCATGAAATGTCTGCACTCCAAGGCTTAACCTGTTTACACCTCCCTCGAGGCAGGTTTCCAGAAAGCCTTCGGTTAACGATTCGGGATTTGCCTCAACTGTAAATTCTACAGGTTTAAAACAAGGAAATTCCTTTAAAGTATCAAACAATATTTTGATTTTTTTACCGAGTACAGACGGAGTTCCGCCGCCAATATACACGGTAGGTATTTCTTTAACGTTAAAAAAATCAATTTGTTTTTTGATGTCCGAGATCAAGGCAGAAAGGTAAGTATCAAAATAACTGTCTTCAGGCGGTTTAACCACGACTGAATAAAAATCGCAGTAATCGCAAAGAGACGAACAAAAAGGAACATGAACGTATAACGAAGCTTTCGTTATCAAAACAATTCTATTTTATTTAACGGCCAAATCCGCAAAACAGCTCTGGCAGTTATCTGCGAAGGTGAAACTGGCCCCCATGTGCGTGAATCGTTTGTACCCGAGCGGTCATCTGATACTACAAAAATTTCGTTTGCGCCCAGGATGATTGTGTCCATCGTACCTGAAAACGGAACGGAAGTATCCCATAAATCCGGAACTGATGGAATGGCAAGGCTGTACGGTCTTGCCGACAATTCAAATTCAGTAAGGCTGAATACTTCACCGCTGGCAGCGCCGACAGTGCCTCCGGTTCTTACTCTGAATATAAAATCGTTCATCGAAATTTCATCGCCGGGAAGTGCTATAACTCTTTTCAGATAAAACTGTCCCGACCTTGAAAAAAGGCTGAGCCTTTGAGCCGTAAAAAATCTTACAACGCTGTCAATAACACGCACAGACCAATGTCGGTTTGGGCTTCCTGTTTTGTCGATTAAAACAATGCTGCCTCTGTCCAGCGGAAAGTTACCTTCGTGACTGTCTCTTAAAAAAACATTATGAAATATTATACGGTCGCCAGAATTAATTCCCGGCTGCATTGTATTACTTTCTACTACCCAAACAGAAAAGAAAAAAGATGTAAAAGAAATATACACAACGCATAAAAACGCAAAAAAACAAACAAGCTTTAACACTCGATAACGCTGCTTTTTTTGCTCGGCATAAGAAAATCTTGTTGATCTATCAAACATTAGTTAATCCCGCGCATTTGCCAAATAGGCCAATAAACAACCATTGCCCTGCCAAGAACTTTAGAGCTTCTTACAGGCCCAAAAAAACGTCCGTCTCTGGAGTTATCACGGCTGTCTCCAACCGGGAAAACTCTGCCTTCCGGCACAAACCAGCCAAGCCGATGCCTTGCCAAAAGCATCGCATAACGCCCCTCTCCGGGAGCCGCTCTCCTTAACGTTTCAAGTCTGGCTCTTTCATGTGTAAAGAAATCCGGGAAATGCGTCGTAAGCCGAGCTCTGTCCAATAACTCTGCCGAAGGATGAAGCCCTCTGCCAGACCAGCCTGCCGCTTGCCCTGCGGCGATTAATGCAGGGTATTGATCGGGGGTCATCAATCTGTGTATGTTATGATTCCAGCCTCTGGCTTCATTGTATTCCTGTTCGCTTACCCAACGATCTTCTCCGGCAAAAAGTATTTTCATACTGCCGCCTTCGGAAATAAACCTGTCGCCTCCCTGCCCTATCGCTCGTTTGATCAAAAATTGAACGCTCGGCTCGCCAGCCTCGTCTCTGCCAATGTCAACAATCGAGAGTGTCAGCATATGTATGATTCGTTGGGCAATTTCGAAGGCAGTGCCGCGCGAAATGAAAGTAGGATTTTCAAAGATAATTACTTCGTTTCTTTGCGGCTGAATCGGGCTTGGCAATTTTACAAAACCTGGCAAAAGTTCGGGGCCGTAGATGAGTTTGTTTACAAAGATATGATCGCCGATATTCAGCGTGTCGATCATTGAGCCTGTAGGTATTTGGTAGGCTTGTACCAAATATTGATTGATAAGTAAAACCATACCGGCTGCCCATAGGAAAGCCCCAAGCCAGTCAAGAATTTTGTTTTTCTCTTTTTGTTTCTCTTTCCTGATACGGCGTTTTTTGGCGCGGCGGGAAAGGCAGGTTTCGGTAATTTGTTGAATTCTGTCAAAAAAGTCCATCTGGGTTATGTTAACATATTAATTATTGGCAATCAAGCATCACGGGGCATTCGGTAAAAGCACCAATCACCGTACAATCACCGTACAATCACCGGCAGGCGGACTACGGAAGTCCCTGTCTACCCGCTTTACAATATAACAAAAATAACTATACAATAAGGCAAGGGGGATATTTTGTTAAAACCAATAGCCAAGTTGTTTCTTGCCTTAAACGGCAATGTAAAAAAAACACAAATCGCCGCAGGGTTCGCCTGGGGCACACTCTTAGGGTTGATTCCGGCAGCCAATTTTTTCTTTATAACACTGTTTTTTGTATCGTTCTTTTTCAGGCATAACCACTGGTCAAAAATCTTCGCCATTACCATTCTCAAGTTTCTCACCCCCTTAATAGTTTTTCCTTTAGACAGTCTGGGCTGGGCGCTGCTTAACCTCGAGGCTTTAGTACCGCTGTTTACAACTATGTATAATATGCCTTTTGTGCCGTTTACAAACTTTAACAATACGCTGGTAATGGGCGGTCTTGCGGCAGGGATAATACTTTGGATTCCTTCGTACTTTTTATTCTGGGGGATCGTTACCCTCTACCGCAATCATCTTGCGGAAAAACTTAGAAACTCAGAACTTCTAAAATCGATAGCCAAGATTCCTTTTCTGAAGTTTATCGGCAAAGCTATCGAAAACTCATAAACAGGAGCGCAAATGAAACCGGCTAAAATACCAAGTATATTCAAAAAACCAATTAAAAAGAAAGCTTTTGAAAACAATTTCGCAAAACTAATAGAACACCCTGCTGATAAGAAGTTTTTTACAGCCTGTTTTGAGTTAAAAACAATTACTGTTAAAGGCAAAGAAACCGAATGTTATGTTATCCGCAGTGATATAAACAAAGAAAGTGCGAATAAATTAAAATCCTTATTAAAGGTAATTAAACTAAATCGAAAAGGAACCATTAACTATGTTCCGCTTGTTTTCGCTTCTATTGTTGTTTCCGCCGCCGTTCTTTTCTTTATTATCTTCGCTAATCCTCTGCTTGGAAGAGCAATGGAGATGGGGCTTGAATCCGTATTTGAAGCCAGAGCTGACGTTAACAATTTCCGTTTTAGCCTGATCGACTTTGAAGTTTCGATGACAGGAATAACAGTAGCCAACCGTGACAGACCAATGACAAATCTTTTTGACATGGGCAGAACTGTCATCAGTTTAAGGCCGGAGGCTGTTCTGCGTGGAAAGATTTACATCGAAGAAATAAGAGCGGACACTATACGCTTTGGAACTCCTCGCACTGTGTCCGGAGCACTTCCGTTCAGACCGCCAAGAGAGAGGACTCCAACACCGCCAAGGGAAACTCCTCCTTTGGTCAACCTGCAAAATTTCGATGCGATGGCGCTGTTAAACCAGGAGTTTGAAAGGCTGTCGTCTCCAAGAATCTTCAACGAAGCGATTGATACCTACAACGAAATTGTAACCACATGGCAGGGAAACATCGATGCGACTATAACTCAAACCGAAGAACTGCGCACGGCGGCACTTGAACTGCAAAACTTTAACGTCAGCGATTTAAATCTATTCGATCCCGAAACAATAAATGTAATCCGAAGAACAATCACGGATGTAAACAACCTGATAACAACCGCCCAAACCGCCGGAGAACACGCAGTGTCTTTGGTCAGCGGAATTGAAGCCGATATAGCGACAGCTGTTCAGCTTGAAGCTAACGCTCGTAACGCAATTACAGACGACTTAAATCATTTCAGATCGTTTATCGACCTGAGCAGCGGAACAGCCTTTGGAATTCTTGAATCAGTCCTCGGCGACATACTTACCGACGCAGCCCGTGAATACATCGAATACGGTTTAATCGCCCTTGAAGCTCTCCAGAAAATCAAAACAATCGCTGACGATATACCTCGTAACGAAAGACCTCCAAGAGAAGAAAGAAGCGTTTTCAGGGGGCGCAACGTTAGTTACAATGTTGTTAACTTCCCTTCGTTTTATCTTGGCGTATTGACATCGGACTTTACACTTAACTCATGGAATTGGGCTGTCGACTTGCGTAATGTAAGCTCTAACCCCAATTTTACGGCTCATTCTCCATACGCTAACAATCCGGCACGCCTAAGGCTGGCTTTTTCGGAAGTTGGAGGAAATCTAAACCGTGATGTAGCGTTTAACGGCATTGCCGATTTCAGAACCCACGCCGCAGAGCGCTTTAACACTGAAGTAAACGCAACAGGTTTTCCAATTAGCTTAGGAGCCATGCTTAGCAATATAGGGATTAACGGTTTTTCCGGCGAGTCTAATTTCGGAGTCAGCTTAGCGGGACTTCCCAACGGAAACATTACAACCAGAGCGAATATTCTGATTAACGAAAGCAGTCTGTTTGAGCCTTATGGAACAATCGCAAACGCAATTGACACGGCGATTCGTCAAGCGGACAATGTAAATCTGGGCGTTCAGCACATTTTCAACGTAGGCCGCTCAGACGAATTTAGTTTAACATCAAACATTCACAACCTGTTCGCTCAAGCCTTAGAGCAGACTGTCAGAGCTTATGCGGCAAGAGCAATGGAAGAAATTGAACGTGTCTTGCGCCAAAGGATTGACGAATTCATCGACGGCAGGTTTGACTCCAGAGAACAAGTCGATCAGCTCCTTGCCATTGCGCGCGGCGATCGGGAACTCATCAATCAAATCGGACAAAACCTAACCGACAAACGAAGCGAGTTTGAGCAAACTTTACGTTCAATAACCGGTGCTGTCGAAGACGCCGCCCGCCAGTTTGTTGACGATGCGGCACGTCAAGCCGAAGAAGCGGCACGCCAAGCACGTGAAGAAGCCGAACGTCAAGCGCAGGCTGCGGTAGATGCTGCCAGAGAAGAAGCAGAACGCCTCGAACAAGCGGCAAGAGACGAAGCTGAGCGGATTGCGCAAGAGGCACGGGAAGAAGCCGAACGGCTGGCGAGAGAAGCCAGAGAGGAGGCGGAACGCCAGGCGCAAGAAGCCGCAAGGGACGCTTTGCAGAATGTTTTGCCCGGCGGCACGGGTTTACCGGGGCTGCCCAGAAGATAAGAGCGGGATTCCTGTTCAAACAATTGAGTATATCACCCCGCCAGTGCCGACAGCTTCTCTCTGATAAATTCACTCTTTTCATTCAGCCCAATGCTGCCTGTCGTGAGCAATACAACATTGGGCTTTTTGGGATCGATCTTTACCTTGCCGGAGGTCTCGGCAATCATGCGAATAAGACGTTCAACTTTAACTCGGGCTACTTTGGCAAATTCAATGCGGACAACTCCGGCTCTTTCCTTCAAGGAAGAAACCGACAGCTTGCGGCAGATGATCCGTATTTCGGCAAGCGAAAGAAGAGAAGCCGCTTCGTCGGGGAGGCTGCCAAAGCGGTCAAGCAATTCCGAGTAAACACGCTCAAGATCATCTTTGTCACGAATTGCGGCGATCATTTTGTATATTTCCATTTTTTCCTGAGGCGAATCAATATATGAGTCAGGAATAAAGCCCGAATATTCAAGTTCAAGAAAGACTTCAGCTTCCGCTTCGTATTCAGAATCTTCAAGGCGTCTTACGGCGTCCTCTAAAAGTTTTACGTATAAGTCAAAACCAACCGCATAGATGTCGCCGGATTGTTCACGCCCAAGAAGGTTTCCGGCTCCCCTTATCTCCATATCTTTCATGGCAATTTTAAAACCCGAGCCAAGTTCTGTAAAATCAGAAATTGTCTGAAGCCTTTTCATTGCAATTTCCGAAAGCGATTTTTTCTCGGGGTAAAAAAGATAGGCGTACGCTATCCTGTCGCTGCGCCCTACCCTGCCCCTCAACTGATATAGCTGGGACACGCCGTACATATCTGCACGATCAATGATGATCGTATTTACATTGGGAATGTCGATACCGTTTTCGATAATCGTAGTCGAAACCAGAACATGAAAACCTCCGTGGATAAAACGACGCATAACATCTTCAAGTTCATTGGCACTCATCTGTCCGTGAGCGGCTTCAATCATAATTTCCGGGACAATCTTTTCAAGTTTCAGCCGGGTTTCTTTAAGCGTTTCAATGCGGTTATGCAGAAAAAAGACTTGACCGCCCCTTTCCACTTCACGGCGAATTACCTTGGCGATTAGGTAGTTATCGTATTCTTCGACAAAAGTTTCGATTGGGCGGCGTCCTGTCGGAGCAGTAGCGAGCAGGCTCATGTCCCGAATTTTTACAAGACTCATGTGGAGAGTGCGTGGAATCGGCGTGGCGGAAAGAGTGAGGCAATCTACATTTGTTTTTAGCTCTTTTAGCCGCTCTTTGTCTTTTACTCCGAAACGCTGTTCTTCGTCGATTACGATAAGCCCAAGATTTTTGAATTGCACATCACGCTGGATAATACGGTGCGTGCCTATAAGCAAATCAATCTCGCCTCTTTTTAATTGTTCAAGAACAACACGGATTTTTCTTTGGCTGACAAAACGTGAAAGCATGGCAATTTTAACAGGGAAGCGGGAAAAACGTTCAAGGAAATTTTCGTGGTGCTGTTCAACAAGTATCGTTGTAGGAGCTAAAAAAGCGACTTGTTTTCCGCCCATAATCGCTTTGAAGCAGGCACGAACGGCTACTTCGGTTTTTCCAAAGCCGACATCGCCGCAAACAAGCCTGTCCATAGGAGCGCTGCTTTCCATATCTTCTTTGATTTCCCTGACACAGTTGAGCTGGTCTTGGGTTTCTTCAAACGGAAACGCCGCTTCAAACATTGTCTGCCATTCAGAATCCTTTGGGAAGGCAAACCCTTGCGCTTGTTTTCGTTTTGAATATAACTCTATAAGTTTTTCCGCTATATCTTCTACAGATTTTTTAACCCTGTTTTTCCGGCTTTCCCAGCTCTTTGAACCAATTGTATCAAGGCGGGGCGGCTGGTCGTCGCTGCCGATGTAGCGCTGTACAAGGTTTAACTGTTCAACGGGAACAAAAACAGTTTCCTGCTGGGCGTATTCAATTTTTATATAATCTCTTTCATGTTCAAGAGCTTTTAAGCGTTCAATCCCTTTGAACTGCCCAATCCCGTGATTTACATGAACAACATAATCACCCGGAGTAATTTCGACAAATGTGTCAAACGCACTTGAACGGACAGTTTTTAACGAACGAGAAATACGCTTACGCCGCCCGAAAATCTCGTTTTCCTGAACAAGCATAAATTGGGTATCAGGCAGGGCAAAGCCGGCTGTCATCGGAGACGCCATAATTGCGATGGAGTCATGGTGAAAATCCAGCATTGTTTTTATTCGATCAGCCTGCAGTATCGATTCAGCGGCAACAGCAATCTGCCAGCCGGCGTTTAACAATGATGTAAATTCTTCTTTAAAATAATTGATGTTACCAAAAAAACTTCTGGCAGGCTCGCAAGCCAATTCGACGTGGTTATGCCCCTCTCTTGGCTGCCCCTTCATCGCGCGAAAAAACACAATACGAGAAGATCGTTCCATAAAATGTTTTAACATCTCATTAAAATTAAGAAGCAATCTTTCCGGCAGCGGATATTCACAATCGTCTCTCTTGGCTCTAGCGTACTGCCCCTGATATTCACGAAAAAAACTTTCATGAGCATTTTCCAGCCGCTCGCTGTCAATCAAAAATAAAAGCCCGTCAGAATCAAGATAATCCAAAAGGCTAAAAGCTTTAAATTGCTCATCGTTAAACGCAAGCGGAAAAAACATCTCCTCGCCTTTCAGACTTTTTGTTCCGATAAGCGATTCTATGGCGGACTTTCCGCCGTCTGAAAATTCCTTAAAAGATGCCAAGTTTTTTTCCAAAGTTTCTATTCGTTCATCTGTCCAGACAACTTCTTTAATCGGGCGTATAACCAATTCATTTAGTTTCCCGCTGATGGTGTTTTGCATAACGGCATCGAATTTCTTGATGGATTCCACTGTATCAAAGTCAAAAAGAACCCTGTAGGCGCAGTCGTCAGCGCCCATGAAAATATCCAATACTTCTCCACGCAGGGCAAATTCACCTTGAAGCTGAACACGGGGAACGCGCGTGTAACCGTATGCCGTAAGCAATTCAGAAAGGGCGGTATCACCGCCTGAAGACGAGGTTATCTTGGCTCCCGGTTTTACGGTAACAAAAAGACTTTTAATGTATCCGGGCGAAGGAACCGGCAAGACCAACGCACGTTGAGGAATAACATAAACACCGGGCTTTTTTTGCGCCAAATAAGAGAGAACTTTTACCCTCTCTCCAAAAACCGCCGCCATAGGAGATAATTCTCTGTACGGCGCAGACCCCCACAGCGGAAACTTAAAACAGGGTATGTTAAACTCCGTTGAGTCGGACTTTCCCGCAGAGTCTCCTTCGGAATCAGCGGCCGGAGTCAAATCAACTAAAATGTCATCTGCCATTTCCTCATTTGGGACAATGACAAAAACTTGCCGCCCTTCGTCTGAGCGCTTTCCCAATGCCGTATATGTGTTTGCTATAAGCAAAGAAGCAAGCGATCCCTCGCTGCCTTCGACATCAATCGGAAAACGTGCCTGTTTTATCGCGGACAATAACGAGGAAATGCCTTTGGATGGCTCTACAATCTTTAAAAGCTCAGGAAAAGATAAGGTATTCATAGGAATCTACCGATTATAATATAGAAGTGTATTCTTTTGGAATACCCAAGCTTAAAGGAATTATGATGAATAAAAACTATAAAGTAGCAGCTTTTTTCCTTTTCCTGTTATCATTGTCGTTTGTGAATGCCGTGCAGGCTTTTTCAGGAGAAGTTGAGTTTAACATCCGCTTTTTTGACAGGCGTATATACTATGTATCTGATGAACCAATTTTTATACAAGTAACAATCACGAATAACACGCCAGAACCTTTCCGTTTTAGGCTTGCCGATGATCGAGCTTTTTCCATAGAGTTTGAGACTCGAACAATGACAAACCGCCCCCTGCCTCAGGCCGATTCGTTGATTCAAAGACGGACAAGCTCAAGACAGGTTTTCTTCCGTGAAATATCGATAGACACAAAAGAATCTTTTTCATTCATCGAAGATTTAAGGGACTTTATCCGTATCGACAATCCCGGCTCTTACAGGGTACGAGCTTTTATTCACCCTGAATTGATCAATGCCGCCGCAAGTACGCCAAGAACACCGATAACATCAAATACGTTAACTTTGAGCGTACGCCCTCCAGCTATTCCCGGACCTGACGGACTTCCCATTCAAATGGATATTGATACCGGAGCCGCCCTTGTGAGACAACCTTTGCCGCCGGATCAAGTAGTAGCTTTTATGATAACGGCACGCCAGCAATCCCAATGGGAGCGGTTTTTCCTTTATCTCGACCTTGAAGCGATGTTCACACGTGATCCTCATCAACGGCGCAGATATTTGGCGGAAAATGAAGCCGGACGCAGGCGGCTGATGGCCGAATACCGCCAAAACCTGCAAAGCGCTGTAGTTGACAGTTATATTGTTCTTATTCCTACATCATTTGATATCCTCCGAACCGAACACAGCCAAAATGAGGGCGTTGTTACTGTCATGCAAAGGTTTCGCCACGCAAATCACACTGAATTAAGGCTTTACAGGTATTTCCTGGAAAGAAGAGATAATAT
>Ga0123355_10008174_pt1 | contig 15801 bp, 10 predicted proteins | sample TergutEmb28metaG_3_FD_89872 | JGI IMG/M metagenome (GOLD analysis project Ga0123355, IMG submission 89872) | Embiratermes neotenicus P1 segment gut microbial communities from Petit-Saut dam, French Guiana - Emb289 P1 | ecosystem: Host-associated > Arthropoda: Insects > Digestive system > Gut ... | reverse complement strand
CGCCAGGTGCCTCCGTCTGCAATGACGCGAGAGATCCTAGCAGCAAAAGGTGGAACTGTGGGCGAGAAAGATATCCGGTAGTAATTTTTCCTAAATTCCGACTTCCACGTAAATTTAGGGATCTTTTACATGCCGCAAATCTATGACATGGGACTGACGACTTTACTTCCTCTCCAAAGGAAGGTGTGCTGAGGATTTTTTCGCCCTAAAAATCCGACGGCTTCAGCCGGGTTTGAACCCGCAAACTTGGGTACTAAAGGCCAGCATGCTACCCCTGGACCACCGAAGCTGATCAAAATATATAATAGTGGAAATTATTTAGACTAGTGTATCACTAAACTGAATGGTAATTACTGATGAATTACTGCTTGTCATTAACAATATACACCTGAACTGTCGGAGGAGAGTGGGTGTGAGAAGTCATCGCGGTGACTTTTAAGGGAATGAATTTCCCATCATAATGTGGCATATCTTACATTATGGGGGGTGGAGGTGAAAGTAATATTCTTTCTGCCATGTGCCATGAACAGTTTATTTATTTACTTATTTATATGTAGTTGATCTGGTGCCACTAACTTAATGTTATGTAGTGTCATAACGGCTGGATGATAGGGGATAATAAATTGGAAGGATGTGGAAAGAAAGGCCTTATTTAGTGTAGTGTCCCAGTGCTTGTGTGTAGGTGGTGATGAAAGCTATGAAAGATGCCACTCATGGTAGCCGGTAGCACCAGACATCTCCCAGATACTAACTAGAAGTGTTACTGCTTGAGCCAACATGCCCAGATCATAAATAATATAAGTAAATGTGTGTACTAATGTCTTTGATCTGACTGTTATACATTACACAATACAGCATGTTTTGGAATTAGTACCATGGGTTATTGAGAATCTGTGACAATTTTTCATACAATATTAAATAACTGCATTTTACTCTATTCACAGGACAGTCCTCAGCAGTCACGTACAGGCTCAACTAGTTCCTCTGCACTAACCAACTCTGTCATTAAAGACGCAGCAAATGCAGCCAGTAGAGCAGCAAGAGGGGACGCAAAGAGCACATCTAATGTTCTGTTTTCTCACAAAACTAAAGCCATTGTCTGGGGAATGCAGACGCGGGCAGTCCAAGTATGTATTTTGTGAAATTAGGGTTCCAAACACACACAAAAGAAAGAAAAACAGTGAGTGAGTCTGCAGCTACAAAATACATTACACCCCTTTGTTTTAGAATGAATGTATTCTTGAAAAATTTGAGTAGACTATGAAATTGTGTGTTATGAATAGTGTTTTCCCATTGACCTGTGCTGGCAGTGAAGTCTGTGTATGTTTTGCAGCACACACTCTTCTTATAATTATTTTCCCACATGAATATATTATGAATTTTATTGTTATGTTTTCTGTAAGGGTGACATTCAACAACTCAAATTTCTGTAAAGCAGGAGCACACTGTACTTTGATTTGAAATCAGGATTTAACTTATTGAATACATTTACTCCCATTTTTTTTCCTTACATTTGATGTACCATATTTTTTTCCATTAAGTGTTTAGAATGAAAAGTGATGAAAAGTTGACGTTTTGGAGCTTATTCAGGATTCTGGTTATGTTTTATACATGCCTTATATCAAAAGATACAAGCCTTCTTGTATACCTAAGAAAGAAACTAAGTACTGTGAACATGAAGTCAGTTGTGCAAATTTGAGGTTTTTGTAGCAGGAGCTGTGTATTGTGTTCTGGGATACATGCCGCTTCGTGGGATGATGAGATCTGAACATTTTGAAGGAACGTACTGCCTTTGTCTTCAAGGTTCAGTTTAGTCCTGGAAGAAAACTTCTGTTCCTGAGTGACCCTTGTAGATGAAGGCCACATGTTCCTGGGGAACATCAGGATCTGTTGACTGTATGACACTGTATCATGTTTCAGAAGAATGGGTTCCTTGTAAAGGCAGTTAATATGGTGCGTCTGTTTGTTGTTTGTAGGGCATGTTGGACTTTGACTTTGTATGTCGACGGTCAAACCCTTCAGTGGTTGCAATGGTGTACCCGTTCACTGGAGACCATAAGCAGAAATTTTACTGGGGACACAAAGAAATATTAATTCCAGGTATCGTCTTAGTTATAAATTAGCCTGTTTAGTAATTGGCATGTGAGTTCCTCACCATCCATGTTGCCGTGTGTTGGAAGTTTAAATAGAGGCATGTATCTTCATTCATTTTAAGAAAGAATTAAAAGTCACTTACTGTAAACAGAATTGTGAAATTTTGGTGTTTTTTTGACCATGCGTCTCAGTATAATCTTAGTGACTGACCAACTTATTGCACAAATTCTTGTTTTATAATAAGTTAATTATATACCTCTACGTGTTTCAAGCACTGTTGTGCTCATCATCAGGGGTGCTGTATAATAAAATGTTGACCTCCTGATGATGAACACAATAGTGCTCAAAACATGTGGAGGCATATAATAAACTTATTATAAAACAAGAATCTGTGCATTAAATTAAGTTGGTCAGTTGCTAAGAAGAATTGTGAAAGTACAGCATATTATTTTATTCTGTTGTATGTGGGCACTCTGCTATCAGGGACTGAACAGTTACGCTGCATAGAAGAGCATTAGGCTACAGGCTGGACAGTTCTGGGTTTGATTACCAGGGAGGGTAAGATATATTCCTCTTCTCCAAAACATTCAGACCAGCTCTGGGGCCCACCCAGCTACCTGTTGGTGGGTACCAGGGGTTCTTTGCCTAGGGTTAAAGTGACTGGGATGTGAAGACTACTGTCATTCATGTAATTCTGACCTAAAGAACAAGTGGAGCTATCCCTTTACTTCACCTGTATGCCTTCATGGCATTTACAGGGACAACTGCACATTTACCTTTTCACTGTGTCACCATAATATATTTATCCCTATGTAAGATGATTTTCCTGCACACAAGTTAACAGTTCATGTAGAAACACATCCTACTAAGCATTCACTTTGTCACTAGAACTGTAGCATGTAAACTGGAAGGTCTGTGTGCTCTGTGCGGTAACATGTGCACGCTAAACATTTTGAGTGATATTTATTTGGTGATGTAAATATTCATTATAGTATGTTTTCTTTGTTTACTGTTATGTGATAATCCCTTACCTTTGAAGATTCTAAATTATGATGAAAACTCCTGGTATGTTAGATGTTAGGTAAATATGGTTGATTTATTTGACATTGATGTTTTGTTCTAAGATTTTCCACAACCAGAAAAGAAATGTAGGGGATAATGAATCGGGTGAATTTGCATTTTGTGGGCTTGCAGAGGTGAAATATTTTATGATTATCTAAAATGTAACCATTTGATGCAAAGTGCATAGTTGTCTGACATTTTTCTTCATGAATGCATGAAAGATTAAGTCCAGGACTCCGTGAATTATGCTGTTGCATTTGCCGTGAATGAGTTGCAGACTGGCAAGTGTAAATATTTATATGAAGTATGTGGAGAGACCAAAGGCAGGCGGCTAGTAAACTGAAGTTTGTTCCTAAAGTCCTCTTGAACACCACTGAAAATTGATACTGTGTCAGATGTAACAAACCCTAACTTTATCTTTTGTTCTTGCAGTATACAAGAAGATGGATGATGCCATGAGAAAGCACAGGGATGCTGATGTGCTTATCAACTTTGCCTCCCTACGATCAGCCTTTGAAAGTACTATTGACACCATGAATTACCCGCAGGTAATGGGATTATGAAATAGAGTAGGAAGTTTTTGAGCCATTGAAATTTGCTTAGGTGACCAAGAAACTCCCCACTGGGAAAAATAATCCACTATCATTCCCTGTTTTTGTGCATTCTCAGCAAATTTTCAACGAATATCACCAAGCTTCGGTGGTCTAGGGGTAGCGTGCTGACCTTTAGTACCCAAGTTTGTGGGTTCAAACCTGGCTGAAGCCGTTGGATTTTTAGGGCGAAAAAAATCCTCAGCACGCCTTCCTTCAGAAGGGAAGTAAAGCCATCGGTCCCATGTCGTAGATTTGCGGCATGTAAAACATCCCCAAATTTACGTGGAAGTCGGAATTCAGGCAAAATTACTACCGGACATCTTTCTCGCCCACAATTCCACCTTTTGCTGCTAGGATCTCTCGCGTCGTTGTGGACGGAGGCACCTGGCGGCTAAAGTGGGAATGTCTAAAGGTGGGGGAAAGCAATGGCAAACTACCCCCAAGTACTTGCCCAGGATGCAGTGTGCCAGAGTCATACCAGTCACATGACTGGGCTCTGGTTCCTGCCAAGCCCAGCCTTCAAGGCTGAATACTAATGAATGAATGAAATCACCAAGCTGCAGTTGTATGTTTTTCTCTTATCTCTGGTTGAGTTTCTTATGCAATCTCTTGTCTCAAAATTTTGCAGTTATAATGTGATGCCTAGTTCATGTATTCAGAAATATGCTACATATCCGGTCTAGCTCATTGTCCTTAATTTAATAGTTCGAAAACTAGTTGAAGATTGCCACTCATGAAGCTCCTCATAATGTATTTTTCTTCATTCTGCTGCTGTTCTCTTATGCCATGTAACTGTGACTCCTACCACATGGTGTCTCTTCTAGAAACCCACCCAACCAGAGATTCAGTTGGGGACGTAGTTTACCTCTGGAATGTTTTGTCTCCAGAGGAAGCATCTTTCATTTTTCTCTGTTTTAGAAAGGACTGTCCTGGGACAGTAACAACGTGGTAGGTTTTCCATTTGCTTTCCACATCACAGTACAGTGGCCATTCAGACCACTGGTCATGGCTGTTGCTACACGATCATGAACTGTCTTGAGTGCCATTTGCTCTGTGATTTAAGTTGCTACTCATGTTGCTGCTTCCAGCATCAGGGAAATTTGGACTTCCCTTCTTCTTGGCATTTCACTTCGTCTGGTTCCTACGCTCTTGATCTGTCCAACTTGGGAGACCATCCAAGTATTTCTTCTTTGGCTGTGTTATGATTTTGGAGCCTAAGCTGGTGTCAGAGATGCTGTCACATGCACATAGTTAATTTTAGGACATATTTGATCCTGTGGAACTGATTGTTCAGGCCTTAATTGAAATGTACTGAATCACACACTGCCTGTGTTTACAGCAAAAATCATCCAAACCGTGCTCTCCCCCTCGCTAATTTTCAGAATTAAAAGTGGAAAAAGAGTCATTGAAAACACAATAAAACAAGTTTGTAGTGATACATTGTACTGTACTACATTACACATTTTTTGTTACTGTTTACAGATTCGTACAATTGCCATCATTGCTGAAGGTATCCCAGAAAACATGACACGAAAGTTAATCCTCTTAGCCCAAGAGAAGGGAGTTAACATAATTGGACCAGCTACTGTAGGGGGTATTAAACCGGGTTGTTTCAAGATTGGCAACACTGGTGGTATGATGGACAATATCCTACATTCCAAACTTTATAGGCCTGGCAGGTGAGAAGACCATGTGGCTATACCATTTCATGTTCATTATGTCTGAGGTGAGTGGGGAAAGTGCCTATGCAGGTATAGATTACTGCCACATGAGTCCATTTGATCATAATTTGCAGTTGAACATAATGTTAAAATTGCTCAGAAAGTTTTATAACAGCACTTACATGCAATGTACACCTAGAATATGTGCAGGAATTATGCAGTCTGTGTGAGCTTTGCAGTATTTAACCATTTAGTGTCAGTTTTTTATTATAGAGGACATCCCACTGTGTTGTGAATTTAAAACACAAACCATTATTGTTCCATCTAACACAACGAAACTGTATTCAAGTATGACTACATAATATTCAACACCAAATTATGGATTTAATGCCTCTGGACAAAGTCAAACAGGTTCTATATCTCATAGCCAACCCTTGTGACTTAAAATTCTTTTTACACATATCTTTACTACTTACATTTGTCATTTTAAGTATTATTTGGACATGATTTTGACACAACCACCGGCCATGAGATCATCAATGTCGACATTTTTATATAGTTTTGTATAAATTCTGTATTATAAAAGATTGACAAATTCTGCGTTGTAACAACTGTTGTTAGTCATGTGGGATCCCATATAACAAATACAGTGGCACCATATCATACCTTATTTTTCAAAGTTTTTGTAATGTTGGACTGATTATTTGTCTTTTTAGACTGAAACATATAGTCGAAGTTGATTAAAATTTGGTCGTGTTTGACGGAACTCTAATGGTTTTTTTTTAATGCCAGTTTATTTGTGTTGCAATTTGGTTTGTTATCGTGTTTCTGAACATTTGAGTCTTCTGGCATATTACACTGTGTTGTTGGATGAGTAGTTAAGCAACATTTTGAAGCACTCTAGTGCCACCTTCTGCAGCGTTCAGTAGTAGTGATGCCAGTCTGGGGAATAAGTTGCTAACTCTAGAGTATATCAGTGTGGCTTAGCAACAAAATGTAATATTTGATTGGTGACTTGTTAGGGAGCTTTTAGAATCAAACTGTGGACAGTGTTAGATATCTCAATGGTAAAGCTGTCCCTCTGCAGGCCAGTGCAGGTCCTTAGGGCTTCAGGAATTAGAGGCTGCCACAAGTTCCAGACAGTCATCACATGAAAGTGGCAAGGTTGTCATCCCTTTGCACTGGCTGCCTTTATCCTCCAGAAGATATCCCTCGTACTCATTTCTGTTAGAGGCTGAGTCGCCCCCAGAGCCACAGTGTGGCTGGAAGGATTATGTCAATGAAAAATCCCATTGGCTTCATCAAGAATCAAACCCGCTACCTTCTGGCTCGTAGTGCAGTGCGTCAACCAACTGCACCACCACGTACCCCCAGACATCTCAATACTGAAGTATAATACACAGTGCTAGCCACATTCAGAATGCATCTTTGGGTACAGACTTCCAAATGTCTCAGCATATTAAAATTCTTGTTGTCAGGCAGGTGACTGGTGGTGACTTGTGTCTTGAAAAGAACTTAACAACTCCTTTGTGTAGGCACCATTGATTGCTAAGTGTCTGTTGGGTCAAACGCAAAACGCACCGGCCATCAAGGGCCCTGGGCGTGAACCGGAAACCCAAACCCATAGTTGTGAGACACTTATTTGTCAGGTGTATAAAAGAATTTGCTTTTTCTGTTCAACTAGTGAAGTGCATAGTTACTTGTGCCATCAACAAATGCACGTGGATTACCCAAATAATTCATTACCATTGGCTTACATACAACATTTTGGACTTACATTGCATGGCACATGTGACTTATTGTTTTAGTTTTGTTTATTTTATGATTTACATAATATTTTAGCTTTTAGGCAATATCATTTTAAGATCAGTGACTTTTTTTGAGAATCGGAGACTTCAGTGGATCTTGTTAGTGACTTATAAAGTTATTAACAGTGTCAGGCAGTCCAAGAGTCACTGAAATGGCAGGCTACTTACCCTACAACATAGTATAACACCCCAGGAGACTTCAATCCCCAGCAATACTACTGTGAGAACCTTAAATCTTGCATGTAATTTCCATTTCAGAGTTGTTATATCATTAAGTCATTGAAGTACTAAATTTTAAAACAATCGCTTGCCATTTATATGGCACTTTTGTTCCTTTCTTCTTAAAAGGGGTAATTCCTTTGTTCATTTTGGAACCATACTGTTAGGTGTTCTATTCCTCTCTAACTGTGGGATAGTTAATTGCCACTTTCTTTGTATATTGTTACTATATTCTCCTTATTCCAGTCACCTGGTATCTCGTTGGATTGTCAGATCTTTGTAACATGTATATCAGTTGCATTCCTGTTGGTCCCACTGCTTTTGTCGTGTTGGCTATCACTTTATGATCTCAAGGGGATCGCCTCTTTTGCAGTGGCAATTTTTATGCCCGTCATATGTATATACACATATATACTTCTTCGGCTGTATTGCTCCATTTCTTATGGTATTTGGGCCCATTTTAATAGCCTCAGAAGAAACTCCCACTGGTTCTAGCTGTTTATTTTTGACCAAAATATAGTTCCATCCATATCAGTTATTTTACTGTTTTTATATGAAACATTCCTGGTGGTATATCAGCCACAAGTTTATGTATTAATGTTTCCAGTCACACACAACATACTGCTTTATAATCGTATTTACTTGGTGACTGGTTTTGGCCCTGAATGTGGGCCATCATCTGGCCATTGTACAAGAACATGAAAAATATACAGAATCCCTTTGTACCATAATATTGGAGATCTCCTTTTTTATGTTAAAATACTTTGTAAATGCATATAAAGTGTAGAAGGCTGTTGTCTAATTACAAGAGGCATAGTTTTCCAAACAGTTATACAGCATTTTAAATATCCTTAGGTCTCTTGTAATTAATATAATGTTATATAATGAACGTCAGCACAATCAATTTATTATTTTAGGTAATACCAGGCTACATGTTTTGACTAAAACTTAGTCATCCTCAGGCCTATGTAAACAATTGTGTTACCAGACACTGTGCATACTTTAGGATCCCATCGTGTTTACATTCATGGATTGCATCTAGTTGAAACGTTTGTCTAAAAGGGTGTGAAGTGCGACTGTAGGATTGAGTATGTAAAATTGTCTCTTAAAATGTATTTTACAGATTGTGTCTAAAAAATCTGTTTAATTTAATAAAACTCGTTCTTAACGGTGCTTTTCTGTTCATCGGTTTCAAATGTGTATCTCGTTATCGTTGCTTCTTATCTTTGGGTCGTGTCAGAGTGCGGCTGTTTTGCTGTTTCGTGGGAGTGGTTGTGGTATCAAGTGGTCTCACGCTCTGAACTGTTGGATGGTATTGTTTGGTGTGGCTTCCATTTTGTTTCTATTGTTGTATTCTAATGGACTGACGAGCTTCCCGTAACGGGTTATTTCTTGAAGTCTACAGACAAAGAAGGATACTACTGTTAGTTTTTGGTGTAATGGGTTGGAGTTCGAGTTTTGTTGGTTGAAATATAGAAAGACTTACACGTGTTGAGTTGTTGGCTCCATTGTTTTTGCATTCCTTATGGCCAGAAATGTTCTTCAGCGTGGGTGTATGTACTTCGTACTGGGTATTAACCACTGTATGATGTGTCGTTTTGTAACTGTGTTATTCCCTGTGTTGCGGTCACTGTGTGGGCTTTGAACAGCTATCTCCAGCGTACTGTCCTTGCAGGTGATGTGTGTCGGTGTTTCTGCTGCTTTTATAGGTGCTGACCTCTTTGAATGGAACGTTGCACTATTGTTTCAAATATCAGGTTGCTTTGTATGGTAAGTTTATCATTTATCTGGTTTCCATTTTTGGTCTGTCTGTAAATGTAAAATTTCTCAAGGGTATCAAGCATTTTGCCTTTTCTGGCGAAGTGAATTACGTTAATTATTTCGTTCATTGGGCCGAAAGAATGGCCTTCATTGATGATATGTTGGGCGAACGTAGACCTGTCGTTTGCACATTTAAAGTTGTTGTAATGTTCGCGGAACCTCACATAGAAGGGTTGGCCGGTCTGACCTGTATAAATTTTGTGGCATGTGAGACATTCAAGTTGGTAAACTTCATTTTTCTTATATTTGTTGGGTTGTGGGTTATGGGTTATTTTGTGATTTTAGGAGTTTTCCTAGGTTGTTTTTGGTCATGTAGGCCACTTTTACGTTAGTATTTTTGAACAGTTTTGTGATTTGTCTCGTTTCTTTCCCGCAGTATGTGAACTTGGCCCATCTTTTTTGCCGGTTGTCCTTTTCTCGTTTTGTTTTTCCAACATTGAATCTGTTTAAAATGGATGTGTTGAATTTATTATTGCGGATAATCTGTTTCACTGTGTTTGTTTCTATCTGTTTTCTCGCATCGTCGAGATCGTAGGTGTTTATTCTGTTTGTGAAGTAGCTAATGGCCACTAGTTTCTGTTCTGTTGGATGGCAGGAGTCATTAGGAATGATGATATCTGAAGTGGTTTGTTTCCTGTATATGTTGAAAGATATTTTATCTGTGGATTTCATTATTGAGAGGTCCAGGAAATTTAACTTGTTTTCTTGTTCCCGTTCTAGAGTGAAGTTTAGACTTGGTGTTATTTCATTGAACGAACTAAGAACGTGGTCCACATCAGTTTTGTTTTCATTGTAGATGATGAGTATATCATCCACGTATCTAAAATACCCGTCTATTTTTGCTTCTTTTAAGATATCGAAAATCTTTGTGTTTTCCAGAAATTGTAAGTAGATCTCAGAGAGAATGTAAGTTGTGGGGGCACCCATTGCTAGTCCATTGTCTTGTAAATATGTTTTGTCCTGGAAGCTAAAGTAGTTCTGCGTGATGATTAGTCTGGTTATTGTTAAGATTTCTCTTATTAGCATGTCTTCTTGGTTATATTTCCTGCATATCATGTCGATAATTTCTTGTAATTAGACAACACACATACACTTTAAATGCATTTATATTGTATTTTTAATGTAAAAGGGGTAGATCTTTAACCTTTTGTTCATAGAGTTTCTGTATATTTTTGGTGTTCTTGTATAATGGCCTGATAATGCCCCCATTCAGTGCTGAAGCTAGTCGCCTAGTATAATACGATTATAAAGCAACGTGTTGTATATTATCAGAATTGTTAATACATGCTTGTACTGTGTTTATGTTTCGTTGCTTGACATTCATTTTTCATTATTGCAGACAATATTTCATTGCAATGCTCTCCATCTTCACTGTACGTAGTGTTTTGCTTCCCTTGAAAACCATGATTTTCTAATACTCAGTTGAGGCAGATGTTCCTCTTCAGTTTCATCTTCTTCTTCACTGTTAGTTCACATCACCGTTAATTTCCGTGAAGCTGTTCCACATATTGATGGCATTTTCTTTTGAAACTGGCCAGTAGCATTGTGTGTTTTATTCATAGATAGGTATTATGGAGGATATGTTGGATTGACAACTACAGTACCACACATATATATAAATATTTATTAATGTCAAGAGTTGTCGTACAGTCTGACAAGTGAGGTCGCGGCTTACTTACCGTTATTTTGTCGTCTGCTGTTGAGTGGTGTTGACTGCGGTGTAGAGCTGCGTTGCAATGTCATGACGAGGCCTCCGGTAGGCCGCGGGCGATGATGAACCACTGGTCATGCGGTTGGTTGGCCGGAGGTCCGCGGTGGAATTGAGGTGGCTGCGACTGGTGCCGATGGGCTGCTGCTGGATGTCCCGGATGAGTGGTGGTGTGCCCGGTCCACGAGGCTACATGGCCGGGCAGTCGGGCATCAGGTCTTCTGTCTTGATGAGTCCTTTCTTATCGGTTACTCCTTTCTGAATGAATGAATGAATCTTGTTGGTCCGAATGGGCTCCTTTTATTCCGGTTGCCTGCTGTCCAGCCTGCTCTGCCATTGGGTGGTTGGTAGAGCTGGTAGGCGTGGCTTCCTGAAGGTAATTCCACTTGCAGGGGGCTGTTTTCTTTGTTTGGAAGTAGACAGAGAAGGAGGGAGTGAGTGAGTGGTTTGCTGTGGTGGTTAAGCTACCGTTGACTAGGTCGGTATGTGGTGATAGGGGTACGGACAGAGGAAGGAGAGTTGTGAGGTGAAACAGGATTGAATAGGAGGAGATGGAATGACATGTGGGTGTCCCCACAGGTATAAATGAAATGTTAGTTTTTGGAATGTATTTTAACATAATTTTGCTTTGTCTCTTCTTTGACACTCAGTGTAGCGTATGTGTCACGGTCTGGCGGTATGTCCAATGAACTGAATAACATTATCTCAAAAGCAACAAATGGCGTGTTGGAGGGCGTAGCAATCGGTGGTGACCGATATCCTGGTACCAACTTTATGGACCACATCATGAGATACCAGGCAGATCCAAAGGTATATGGGAGAAGTTTTCTTTGGAATGTCATATATGATTAAACAGGATGGACCAAAACTTATTTCCTTAAATAAAATAAAATAAAATAAAATAAAAATAAACTGTTTATATTCACTTTTGCAGAAAGTAACTGTCACTTGGTTTTGCTTATTATTTTTGTTCTATGCTGTGCTTTGCATTTGGGGGAATTATAATTTTTCTTTTTTGAACTTCAAAACACATATGTCAACCCAACTGTTTGAAATATGACTCCCCCATTCAGTGGTGTGTGAAGAATATTTTAGAATGACTCATTTTACTGTTTTTCTGCAATGTAGTGCTTTGCATAATATGTTATATTTGTGTTAGCAATTAGTCATCATTAAACTGGCTGTTGAATTATATCTTTGGTTTCCTAATGTGCTTATAATCAACAAAGAGAAAAGTATGAGAGGAGTGTTTTGTGTAACTTGTTTATAGGTAAACTGTTTGTCCATTCTTGTAGAATTGTACCCCACTAAATACAGGGTGTCCCTTTCATTGTGTCCCTGATCATGGCAGGTTTAATCACATAGAAGGCATAGAACCTGCTGGAAGAACTCTGTATCCTCCAAACTGTAGTCTAGTTCATACACTGACCATGCTGATCCAGCTCCTTTTACACGGATTGCACTTTATATATATATTTTTTTTTTATAGGTTAAAATGATTGTTCTGTTGGGTGAGGTCGGAGGTGTGGAGGAGTACGATGTATGTGAAGCACTGAAGGATGGCCGCATCAGCAAACCATTGGTGGCATGGTGTATAGGAACGTGCGCAGGTCTGCTGGGCTTTTATCATTTTAAAATAAAACTGAATGTTCTACATTTTTTGATAGTTCAAGGTCTGGAGTCTGCTAGTTCTGCAGTCAGTCATCACTCCACACAGACCAAACAGTTTTAACTACCAAGATTTTAATAACCATCCATTTTTAACCTATTTCTTACATAATTTTTAACCAGAATTATAATTTTAATGGGTATGGAGTGATGGTGAAACAGTTAACCAAATTTGTACGTTTGTGAAATAATATGAAATGCCAACTTGATGCAACAGGGTAATTTATTAGTGTATCCTTAGCTTGACATGTTTCGGGCACATACGCCCATCATTAGGAGCACTAGATGTTGAGTTGCAGCATATGGTTTTCTGCACTGAGTTTGTAGATGGGTGGTGGTCTTGAGAGCCGCTGCGTAGGTCGTGTGTACGGTTTGGATGGTGCCATGCGACCTTGTTGAATCAAGTTGGCATTTCACATTATTTCATGAGGAAGATGCACGGTCAAACAACCCTCAAATTGTTACGTTTGTATTCTTGTAGTAATGACATCACCCTGAAGATGGCCAAAAGATTAGCTGAAACATGTTGGTGAGAACATTGTGAATGAAATACATCACAAATATAGAAGTGCATTTGTTGGTTGTTGGTATATTTTGGATCTGGCTAATGCATGGAAGGTGGAACATATTAAAATAAGTGTACTTCTGTGTTTTGTGGTGCCTCACTGCAGGAGTGAGGTTGCAACGAAGATGCAGAATTTCAGGACCACATAGCAAACATCTTTTATTGTCTTGGCGTGTTGGATTACTGTACTTACCTGAACATAAAACAAGAATTTTCTTGTAATTTACCATCTGAAAAATGAGGGATCATCTTATAATTGCACACAAAATTTGAACAAGTTCTGTGTGGGTATTTTCCTGTGAATTTAAGTTTTATATATGTGTAAGTGTTGTAAGTGTGGAAGGCAGTGTGACCTTTTTCTCCTTTATTACTAGGAATGTTCACCTCTGAAGTTCAATTTGGCCATGCCGGTTCTTGTGCCAACTCAGATCGAGAGACAGCCGTTGCAAAGAACAAAGCCCTGAGTGAAGCCGGTGCCCACGTACCGCAGTCATTTGACTCGTTGGGTGAGATCATTCGTGATGTGTATGACAGCTTGGTTCAGTCTGGAGTCATTGTTCCTGAACCAGAGGTACCGCCTCCTACGGTTCCCATGGACTACTCATGGGCCAGGGTAAGTAGCTTAATTGCTAAATATTCACAAGTGGAATGACTTCTGTAACTGAAATAATAAATATAGATTTCATCACTTAGTGACTTGAAATTTTAGGTTTGTTGCTGAAGATTGAAGTTTTCAGGAACATGACTTTGTGTCATTGACTGAATGTTTAATGACTGTGCTGTCTGAGTGGATGGCAAGTCAGGTCAGCATTACTTGTTTTATATAAGATTTCATATATTTTGGGTGTGAAGAGTCATGTTGTGGTTCTCTGAGTTGTGCCTCATGAGATCACAGTAGGAGTCATTTGTTTGTGTGAAATGTCTCAAGAAGGGTGTGGTGTTTCCATGAAATGCACACATGTGTGTTTATTTACTGATATTTTTGTGTCATCTGTGAGTTGCATATACAGGTGATTTTGCATCATATAACACAACTGATGGAAAATAGGCCATTGACGCTGTGTAGTTGGTTAGATATGTTTCAGAGGAAGTTTGCTGCCTGCATGATTAGTGTATCATCTGTGCTGAAGTTTTTATAAAATATCAGTACATATCTAGCTGTTTACACATCACATCCCAGAAAATGGCTGCTTTCACCAGCATATATTTTTATGGCTGAAAAGTTGAATTCTTTGAAATTGTGAGAACAGTTTTGAAATGCCGACCATTTAATAGACGAAGGAGTACATGGAGAGCCCCAGTAAATGATGATAGAACAGAAATATGGAAGAAGTTAGCACAAATTAGGATAGAGAAGAACGAAAAAAGCTTGTCTTAAGGTGATCATCCTGGGTGAAAATGTGATGGTCATGTAAATGGAGACTGAAAAGAAGTTTTGATCACAATCAGTACACTAATAATCTGCAGCAATATTACATGAAGACAGAACATATTCATTTATAGAGGAAACTTCATCAGTAGGTGACAAAAAGTATTGTTTGTACATACTAGGCATGTCCAATCAGTAAGGTGCCCTAACCTGTAACTTCTGTGTTAATTAAGCATTTTATTTTTTGATAGGGGGTAGCACTTGCAGTAGTGGTAATATGCAATACGTACTATTCAGGAAACTTTTCTTGCTAGGATGTTTGTAGTGTGCTTCAGTTTTTGTGTACAAAAGGTGTTTTCCCCATAAAAAATTCACTGCCAGTCAATAGGGGTAGGGTGATGGCACCATAAGAGTGGAGCGTGTCAGGAATTGGTGCAGAGAGTTTTTAACAACAGCAGACTGAACGTGCATGGTGATCTGACTGGTCGGCCCAGCGCATCGAGAACAGATGTGAACACGACACAAGTGGAGGAACTTATTTTGAAACACTGATTAACACTTTGGAGGCCAGTGTTTCCACAGTAATGAGTAAGTGGAAGAGGCTGTTTGTAAACGGCAGACTGTGAAAGAGCTCAACTTATGCTGCAATGGAATTTTGAAACACCTATCAAAGTGGGAAAATTGCAGCGATGTGCCTGGAGATTATGTTGAAAAATAATGAAATTACATTGCAATAGATTAGCTGCATTTAATGTTATAGTGACTTCTTATTTAATTCTAGTAATCTAGTGAACTTTCCTTATTTAACATCCTTCATATGTCTAAACAGTGTGATGAGGTGCTATTTTGTGCAGGAACTGGGTCTCATTCGCAAACCAGCTTCCTTTATGACAAGTATCTGTGATGAGAGGGGACAGGAGCTGAATTATGCTGGGATGCCTATAAGTGATGTAAGTTATTTGTCTTTCGAAATTTGTAATAATATAAGTGTCCATATCTATGTAGTGGGTCCCTGTCACCACGGCATGGCACGTCCTCAGGTTGCGGATAGAGGAACGGCCTCCGATAAGGAGGGCAGCTGCGAATAAATTGAATAAGCAGTCGCGGACGGCCGACGAGGGGTGGTCCTCCAGCTTGGGGGTTGGGCGAGGTGCTAACAACCCCTCCCTGTTAAAAACTAAGTTTAGTAACACTCACATGCGAGATGATTCCTCTGGACACAAAACAATCCGG
>Ga0123355_10008173_pt1 | contig 15801 bp, 15 predicted proteins | sample TergutEmb28metaG_3_FD_89872 | JGI IMG/M metagenome (GOLD analysis project Ga0123355, IMG submission 89872) | Embiratermes neotenicus P1 segment gut microbial communities from Petit-Saut dam, French Guiana - Emb289 P1 | ecosystem: Host-associated > Arthropoda: Insects > Digestive system > Gut ... | reverse complement strand
TGATTCCGCCGCTAACAGACGAAGAACTGCAACAGCTAGAGCAAAACATCTTAGACGAGGGCAAATGCCGCGACGCAATTAAAATATGGCGCAGCTATATAATAGATGGGCACAACCGTTATGCCATCTGCCAAAAGCATAACATCCCATACAATGTGCAGCAAATCCGCCTTGCGTCCAAAACAGATGCAAAAGTATGGATTGCAAACAACCAGCTAGGGCGGCGTAATTTAAGCACGGCCATGAAAATAGCAATAGCCTGCAAAAAAGCGGAGATGCTAGGGATAGCAGCTTACGCCCGCAAACAAATAGCTAAAGATGCAGGCGTAAGCGAAAACACCGTGCATAAATATATGAAAATAACCGGCGAAGGCTCCGCCGAGCTGGTAGCGCAAGTGTTAAGCGGCGAGGTGAAGATAGGTGCAGCGCATAAGAGATTAAGCATGAGCACCAAAACAGTTGAAGCATTGTGTAGTAAATCCGATATACATTACGTAAACGTAGCGGCTTACGCCGGGAGACTTATGGCAATATATGCATTTTTTAATGAACATACGCGGGGTTCGCTTGATGCGGACGAAGTTTGCGAGGTTGTACAGCGGATGTATTTGAGTGTTGCGGAAAATTTTGTTGGCGAATCATGATGTGAAGTCAAAACTTGATTTTTGGCGGTTGTATTGAAGTTTGAATAGGTAAATTAATATAAACAAATAACAGGGCTGTCTCGCTAAGCATTTTCACGAATAATTATACAAACTGCGTCATTCCGGGCTTGCCCGCATGGGTCAAGCCCGGGATGACGGAATGGTTTTGCATGTTTATTCAGTTGAAGTGCTTAGCGATACAGCCCCTTTTATGCTATTATATTCGCAAAGAAACCAATGTCTCATGGAGGGTATTTATGAAATTCAGGCGTATAGCTATTTGTTGCTTTGTTTTCACAGTAATTGCGCTCGGTGTGTATGTATTTATACCGATACAACATCAAAACGCAGATGATGTGCCCTCTGTATATGCTCCAGTGCATGATTCTGACAATTATTACGCTGTCGCAACCCCAGAGCAAAATCGAGATGTATTGGTATTGACACACGCTATACCTGTCTTCGATTGCGATTGTGTTATTCCAATTCCGGAAGAATCTCCAAATCCTGAGCCGCGACACTACATACACACCGAAGTTGTGCCACCTATGTTCGATTCAGTAAGGGGTTTTCGCAACGGTTTTGCTGTTGTAGGAATGGGCGGCATTTGGAATGATGAAGAGTGGCGCTGGGAAAGAGGCTTGTACGGCTTAATTGACAGAGAAGGCAATTTAGTTTTGCCTATTATTTACGACAGTATTGGGACTGCAATAGTCGTAGATAACTGTATTTTTGTCACCGCTACATATGACGGCAAGCAAGGCATACTAACTGTGCACGGCGATGAAATCTTGCCGCTTATATATAGCAGGGTATCCGTCCGCAATAATTTTGCCGTTGCAACTTATGGCACAGGCGACAACAGAACTACTGGGTTGTTTAACCTTTCGACCCGTGAGTTTGTGATACCTAAAGGTATATATATGGCCATAAGTGATTTTATTAGCGAAGACCGCACTTGGGTTACATTGGGTGTAGCAAATGGTTGGAGATGGGGCGCTGTTGATATGAACAGCGGGGAGCTTTTGACGCCTATGGTGTATACCGGACATGCAACAACTGGGGCGCCGGGTTGGTTCAGCAATGGTGTTATATCGGCAAATATAGATGTTGACGGCGGTAGAGAGGCCGTGTTTTTGGACATTGATGGAAATCAGATAACACAATTTGCTTTTGATGCCGCACACGGGCGTAACTTTTCGCATGTGCAGCGTAATAATAGATGGGGCATTGCTGATACCGAGGGGAATTATATAGTGGAGCCCATGTTTGATACAAGCATGGGGCGCCAAGTTAGAGGAGAAGACTTTTGGTATGCGACTGTACGGTTAGAAGGATTTGCAGGCATATGGGATATACTTGAGGGAAGGTTAGTTGTGCCTAACATATATTCCGCAATTGACGGCATCTATGCAAATTCGGCAATTGTGCGCTACGGCGACTGGTGGACAGCAGGCGTTTTGAATATCGAAACAGGCGAATATATTATTCCACTAGGCTATATGAATTTTGGAAATGATGACCTTAGAAACGGCCTAATACCCGCATCAAAAGGTACAGCAGGCAACGACCTTAGAGTGGGGCTTGTAGATATACAAACAGGTGAAGTTATGGCCGATTTTATTTACGATGATTTACGCTGGGTAGGTAGCATTGCGAGAGACCATATCATTTTCCGAACAGGTGCAGAGTGGGTGCGCAGAAGTTGGGATGGAGAAGAGTTTTATGCCCTTGAAGGCGGTTTTTTTGGAGTTATGGACGCATATGGAAATATAATAATCCCTGCCATATACTCTGATATTCGATATATGCATGATAGCTCAGGCCTTTTTGCTGTTAGTAACGGCACAAACTGGGGCATTATTAATAGTAATGGCGAAGTTGTTTTGCCTATTGAGTACACACATATAGGTCAGTTTTGGCACCCTCCCGGTTTCGGTGCCGATTTAGCTCCCGTAAACATAGGTGCCCAGTTGGTTTGGGATAATAGTGCCGATTCATACGAAGGCTTTGGAGACTATGTGCTACGCGGCGGCAAATGGGGTTTTATCGACACAAGCGGCAACCTGGTTATTCCCGCAGAGCTAGAATACGATTTGGTCTATGCTGTAACAAACGGCATGGCGGCAGTTATGCGTGACGGCAAGTGGGGGTTTGTAGCTGTAACACCTGTTCATATTTTATATTGATAATAAACCGCATGTGCATGTAACATATGGCGAGCACAAAGCATCTGTTGCAATTGATGGCGAACTTTTGGCAGGTTCGTTGCCGGTGAAACAATTGAAAATTCTTATAGGTTGGCTCGCATTGAATGAAGAAGAGGCTTACCGGGCATGGAATCATGCAGTGCGTGGCGAACATTTTCAAAAAATTAAGCCTTTGTAAAACCGTTAGAATAGGGTGACAATATGTATGTGAAAAATGGTATCGCATATGCGAGTAGCGAAACAGATATTATCGAGGTGCAGTCTGTAAAACCGTTAGAAGATTTTATGATGCTACTAACCTTCACGTCCGGAGAAGTTCGGTTGTACGACGTATCACCTTTGTTACAATTTCCCGCTTTTGCTCCGTTATCGCAGCCGGATATTTTTGCAGCCGCAAAAGTAGAAGATGGTATTGCACCGGAAACTATGTATAGAGATAGTTATCCATAACAGCACCCCTCAACCCAAGAGAAATCACGGGCTGAGGGGTGCTTTATATTGCTGCAAGTTTATTTGCGTCAAAATCCGCCAAGTGGTATATTAAACTGGCGACATTTAAAGGGCACAGGGCTGTGCCCTGGATGCATGGGCGAGCAGTTTGTCGTAAGACAAACGACCAGCCCGTCGCCGCCTTCATGCGGCGGAGCGGAGGCGGGATTAATTCCCGCTGTAGCGAGGCTTTGCCACGTGTACGTGGGGCTTGGGGGCGTGCCCCCATTAGAATGAAAGAAGGAATATTTGTGAAACAACGCAGAACCCGAGTAGGAGTATTAACAAGCGGCGGCGACGCCCCGGGAATGAACGCCGTAATACGTGCTGTAGTGCGCAGTGCCAAGCAAAACAACATGCGTGTGTACGGCATACGCGGCGGTTATCAAGGGCTGTTCCGTGCAGATGTAACCGAGATGGAAAGCAACGATGTAACCGATATAATCCACCGCGGGGGCACCATTTTGCGTACCGCCCGCTGTAAAGAAATGATGGCAGAAGACGGCCCCAAGCGTGCGGCAGAAATTATCAAAGTAATGCAGTTAGACGCCGTTATTGTTGTCGGCGGCGATGGCTCGTTTAGGGGTGGTCAGGAACTTGCAAAACACGGCATAAACGTCATATGCATACCCGCCACCATAGATTTAGACATGGAATGCACCGAGTATACAATTGGTTTCGATACAGCCGTTAACACAGCCGTAAACGCCATCACCTGCATAAGAGACACTTCCAGCAGCCACGAGCGTTGCTCCATTGTGGAAGTAATGGGGCGCAACTCCGGCCAGCTTGCTTTGTGGTGCAGTTTGGTAAGTGGCGCAGACGAAGTAATAATTCCGGAGAATCCTTTGGACGCAACAGCTGTTATGGAACAAATTGTTAACAACCGTAACGCCGGGCGTCGGCATAACTTAGTTGTAGTGGCAGAAGGCATTGGCGGTAGCAACGAGCTTGCAAAAGAAATAGAGGCGGTTTTAAAAATAGAAAGCCGCGCAACTATTCTTGGGCATATGCAGCGCGGGGGCACCCCCACGGCAGTAGACCGTATGCACGCATCCATGATGGGCTTTAAAGCCATAGAGGCTATTAAGGACGCAAAATCTAGCGTGGTAGTTTCCTATATAAACGGGCAGTATAAACTTATCGACTTAGAAGAAGCACTGAAAATGAAAAAAGAATATTCTTCGGAAACTTACGATATTATTAAAACTTTGGCGATATAAAACGAGGGAGGCTGCTATGCGCAAAACAAAAATTCTAGCAACATTGGGGCCCGCATGTAACAACGTTAAAACCATGAAAAAGATGATTGAAAAAGGTTTAGACGGCGCAAGAATCAACTGTTCGCACGGTACGGTCGAAAGCAGGCTGGAGATTGTAAACAACCTAAAAGCGGCCAGAGCCGCCGCTGGCAAACATGTCGCACTACTGCTGGACACAAAAGGGCCAGAAATCCGCACAAAAACATTCGCAAACGATGTAAAAAGCGTGCGCTTAGAGCAAGGTGCAGAGTTTATCCTAACCACAGACGACATAGAAGGCGACAACACAAAAGTTGCTGTAACCCACGCAAATTTGCCAAAAGAAATAAAAGTAGGCCACCGCGTGTTAATAGACGACGGCCTTTTGGAGATGAAAGTAACCGAAATAAAGGGCAGCAACATCAAATGCATACTTGTAAACTCTGGCGAGCTTGGCACCCGCAAAGGCGTTAACCTGCCGGATTCAAAGATAAACCTGCCTTCCCTAACCGATCAGGATGTCGAAGACATTAAGTTTGGCATTAACGAAGGTTTCGACTTTGTTGCCGCATCTTTTGTGCGCACGGCAGACGATATTATCAATATCCGCAAAGTGCTGGACGATAACGGCGGCAAAAACATTCACATTATTGCGAAAATAGAATCCCGCGACGGGGTTAATAACCTAGACGATATTTTGGAAGTAGCCGACGGCGTCATGGTAGCCCGTGGCGACCTTGGCGTAGAAATTCCGCCGGAAGAAGTACCAAAAGTACAAAAAAGCATGATTTTCGACTGCAACATAAAGGGCAAACCGGTCATTACCGCAACGCATATGCTGGAGTCGATGGTAAGTAACCCGCGCCCAACCCGCGCAGAGGCCAACGACGTTGCCAACGCCATCTACGACGGCACAGACGTTATCATGCTGTCCGGCGAAACGGCCAACGGCAAATACCCTGTAGAAGCAATTTCTATGATGGACAGAATCGCACGTGTGTCCGAAGAAGATGTAGACTACGAGAAATTAACAGAGAAATTCAAAAACTTTAGCAAAAACGTAACCTTGGTAATGAGCCAATCCGGTGTTGCCACCGCAAGGGAAATGGGCGCAACATGTATCGTGCCTATTACAGATTCCGGCTTTGCGGCGCGCATGGTTTCCCGGTTTAGGCCGCAGAGCACCATTTTGGCGATAACATCTTCCGAAACGGTGTGTCGCCAGCTTTGCCTGTCTTGGGGGTGTGTGCCTTTATTGGCCGAAAAACCATTTGAAGGTTGCTGCGGGATTTTTGACATAGCAGAAGATATGGCACTACGCTCAGGCTTTGCCCGCCCGGGTGAAGTGATTGTAGCGTTGGCCGGCGTACCAAGCGATGCGGGTGCCACCAACACAATGCGCGTGCGTACCGTCGGCGATGTTATAGCCACAGGCACAGGCAACAACTCCGGCACGGTACAAGGTGTCACACGTCTATTCTCCAAAGGAGAAAACGACGGACGCCGCTTCTTCGAGCAGGGAGACATCATTGTTTGCACACAAACAGATAATAGTATGCTGGAATATATAAGAAAAGCCGGGGGCATCGTAGTAGGCTCCTGGGCAGACGTAGACACAAGCCATGCAGAAACCGTGGCAGAGGCACTGGGCTTACCGCTACTAAGGGTAAACATCCGCGCTACCGAACATGTGAAGGAGGGCACCGCTGTCACAATAGATTCCGACAAGGGGCTGTTGTTCAACGGGTACAAATAATGGCTAAAAATTCATTTGTAACATTTATGGTTGGTTTGGTTATGCTAGCCGCCGGGGTATTTTGGCTTACCACAATGGTGCAAGTATCCAGCGTGTGGGGCATGGGCATACGCTTGGGTGGTGCTACTATCCCAAGCGGCTTAACTTTGGTGCCGCTTATTGCAGGCATTGTTTGGATATTTTTTAACCCCAAAGCTATTGGCGCAAAACTTCTTTGTATTATCGGTGTCGTTATAGTCATAGCTGGTGTGTTAATTAGCGTAAGGTTCCACGTGGCAAGGGTCAGTTTGTTTGAATTTATACTTGTGTTTGTTTTTATAGCAGGCGGTGCCGGACTTATGGCACGCGTGTTGTTTTCACATCCGGAGAAGAATGATTCCGGCAAAAAAACCTTTAGGAGGAAACAGTAATGACAAAAAAGTTAACAGCAGAGTTTATAGGCACCTTTGTATTGGTGTTTATGGGTTGCGGTAGCGCAATTTTCCTAGGTGCAGACTACTTTGGCGGGCACTTGGCCGTGGCACTTGCCTTTGGTTTATCCATTGTTGCAATGGCGTATGTAATTGGCAATGTTTCCGGTTGCCACATCAACCCGGCGGTTTCGCTTTCAATGCTGCTACGCAAAGACATTAATGTGAAGGAATTTTGCGGTTATGTAATCGCGCAAATAATTGGTGCAATTGCCGCAGGCGCACTGTTGTTCCTTATCGTTGGCCAAACAGGCTTAACCGACCAAACAGGCGGCCTTGGCACCAACGGCATTGCAAACACAGGCATTGCAATGGGTCTTGTTATAGAAGTTGTTCTAACATTTATATTCGTGCTTGTAATTTTGGGCGTTACTTCTGATTCTTCAAAGGGTAGCGTTGCAGGTATTGTTATTGGTTTGTCTCTAGTGTTTGTGCACATCGTAGGCATTCCGCTAACTGGCACATCTGTAAACCCTGCACGTAGCATTGGCCCCGCAATTTTCGCAGGTGGTGCGGCTTTAGCAGACTTGTGGGTATTTATTGTAGGTCCTTTGATGGGCTCCGTGCTTGCATTTATCGTGTTTAAATTCTTAAAGGGTAAGGCGGCTAAGTAACCATGGATTTAGCAGGCATTGTCTTAGTAGTAGGTGGTTTAGGGTTATTCCTGTTTGGCATGAAGATAATGTCCGGCGGGTTGCAAACAATAGCCGGCGACCGCCTGCATAGTATTTTACAAAAAGCAACATCCAATAGATTCCTGGCCGTTTTCGTAGGGATACTTGTAACCGTAGGGCTTAATAGCTCCACCGCGTCCACTGTTATGACGGTCGGTTTCGTAAACTCCGGTATGATGAACCTGTCGCAAGCGATAGGCATTATCCTGGGTGCAAACGTTGGTACTACATTTAGCGCGCAGTTGGTTGCGTTTAGAATAGATGCGTATGCGCCTGTGTTTATATTCATAGGCGTTATTATGCATTTGTTCTTTAAGAAGAAACTCGTAAAAAACATTGGTTATGTAGTTTTGGGCTTTGGTGTGCTGTTCTTTGGTATCACCACAATGGGCGGCCCGCTTAGAGATTTAGGTCGCTTACCGGAATTCCAAGAATTTCTGACGACCTTTACAAACCCATTATTGGCGTTGTTGGCAGGGTTTCTTTTTACGGCCGTTGTGCAAAGTTCTACGGCCACAACAGGTATTTTGGTTGCAATGTACCTAAGCGGTGTGCCTATCCCGTTTGAAACCGGGGCATTTATTATCCTGGGTACAAATATCGGGACAAGCCTTACCACCATGATTGCATCCATCCCGGCCAACCGAGATAGCAAACGTGCGGCGTTGTTCCATATCACTTTTGACGTTATAGGCAGTATTGTGTTTGGTACGCTTATTTTCTTCGTTCCGCAGATTCTGCTTTGGTTCCAAAATACTTGGTATGAGCCTGCACGCCAAATTGCGATGTTCCATACGCTTTACAACTTTGCAACCATGTTTCTTATCCTTCCCTTTACGCCATATGTGGCAAAACTTATGGAGAGAATCATCCCCGTTAAAACCTCTGACGACGTGGACAAAACCTACGAAAAGGAACTTATATTTATCGACAGGATAGCGCCGACGCCTACCATTGCGCTTACAAATGCGCATCAGGAGTTGTGCCGCATACACACCATTGCTAACGAAACATTGGCCATGTCGCTCAAAGCGTTTTTTGCTAAGAATACAGAAAAGGCAGAAAAAGTATTCAAAAACGAAAAAACAATAAACTGGCTAACCAGAAAAACATCCGCAAAGCTGGTAAAGATGAATACGCTGGCACTTTCGCCAACAGAAAACAAACGGCTGGGCAAGATGTTCCGCGTGTTATACGACATAGAGCGCATTGGCGACCATGCAGAAAACATAGCAGAATACACCGTGCTGGTTTATGAAAACGAATTGGAATTTTCCGAATCGGCAATAACAGAGCTAAAAGAGCTTTGTATGCTTGTAAATGAACTTACCTCACTATCTTTACAGGCGTTTGAAAATCAGGACGGCTCACTTTTAGAGCGAATAGAAGTGCTGGAAGACAAAATGAACGAACTGGCAGAAGCATTCACCGAAAGCCATGTAGACCGTCTAACCTCAGAAAGTTGCGAGCCTCGTAGCGGCGTTGTGTTCACCGACATGATTATCGACCTGGAGCGTGCGGCCGACCACGCAAACGACATTGCCGCATCTGTACTGCCGGGCAATAAACTAAACAAACGTTACAAGAAAAAACGCAAAAAGCAGTAGTAGTGTGATATAATTAACATGTATGAATTAAATTTTTTAATAGAAAGCAGGAGATACCAATGGTAAAAGTAGGTATTAACGGTTTTGGTCGTATTGGCCGTTTGGCGTTCCGCTACGCTTGCACTCTTAACGATGTTCAGGTTGTTGCAATTAACGACCCCTTTATCGATTTGGATTACATGGTGTACATGCTAAAGTATGACTCCACACATGGCAGGTTCCCAGGCGAAGTAAAGGCAGTAAACGGCAAACTTGTTGTAAACGGTAAAGAAATTTCTCTTTACAACGAAAGAGACCCTAAAGACATTGGCTGGGCAAAAGACGGCGTAGAATACGCGCTTGAATGCACAGGTATTTTCTTAACTCAAGAATCTGCACAGGCATATTTGCAAAGCGGTGCTAAAAAAGTTATCCTTTCCGCTCCGGCAAAAGATGACGTTACACCAACATTTGTAATGGGCGTAAACCAAGACAAATACACATCTGACATGAATATCGTTTCCAACGCAAGCTGCACAACAAACTGTCTTGCACCTTTGGCTAAAGTTATCAACGACAACTTTGGCATTACAGAAGGTCTTATGACAACTGTACACGCAACGACAGCTACCCAAAAAACTGTAGACGGCCCTTCTGCCAAAGACTGGCGCGGCGGCCGTGCAGCAGCAGCTAACATCATTCCTTCTTCCACAGGTGCAGCGCGTGCTGTTGGCCTTGTAATTCCTGAGCTAAAAGGCAAATTAACAGGTATGGCATTCCGTGTGCCAACAACCAACGTTTCTGTAGTTGACCTTACAGTTCGTTTGGCAAAACCTGCATCTTACGAAGATATTAAGAATGCTGTTAAAAAAGCTGCCGAAGGCGAGCTAAAAGGCATTTTGGCTTACACCGAAGATGCAGTTGTTTCCACAGACTTTATTGGCGAAAGCTGCACAAGCGTATTTGATGCTGGTGCTGGTATTTCTCTAAACGACAATTTTGTAAAATTGGTATCTTGGTACGATAACGAGTGGGGTTATTCCTGCAAACTGATTGACCTTGCACGCCATATGAAAAAAATCGACGGCTAAAACTTGAATTTAAGCGGGTGTTTTGTTATCTTGAGATAACAAAACACCCGCTTTTTTTTAGGTTGTAGGAAATTGCCGTGGCAAAGCACCTTTCACTCTATAGTAAACTTACTTGAAAACAGACGAAAGCGAGACCAAAAATACGCGGCTTTGCCACGGGCTCTGCCCGCATGGCTTCATGTGTTTTTTTGGCGAAGTCTTGAGTCGATTTTCAAGTTAATTTACTATATGCCCTTCGAGGGGAAAAAACAAAACAGGAGGTATCGGTAATGGTACAAATACAAGCGCATCAAGGATATATTCAAACGGATGGACGATTGATTTTCAATAATACGCTTATTAGGCCACCCAAAAATAAAATAGTTACAATTTTTTGGGAGGAAGAAGTGCCTACAGAATTTAACTCATCGCAACAGCAAACCGTGCTGGATGTTTTAACTTCGCTTGAAAGTATAGAGAAAGAGGATCTTACGTCTGATGACATAGAGGTTTTTGAGCGGTTAGACCGTGGCGATTTCAAGCTGAACTTTGAGGAGAGATTGCCATGTTGTAGTATTTTATGAAGTAAAACGCTGGCTGTCCTATAAGCAAACAAAGATACTGAAAGAGTATAACCAAAGGTTTGACGCACTTTTTCAAAGTGTAGAAGATGAATCAGAAATTCCTTCTGATGTTTGGAAAAAAGCCATTGAAGTTTATACCTCGCTCAAAAGCAAAGGGCAATTAATCGGAGACGCAGACATTTTAATTGCATCTTACTGCTTGGTTTTTGATTACACACTAATAACACGCAATATCAACGACTTCGAGCGTATTGAAGGTCTGAAAATTGCCAATTGGTATTAAAGGAGATAAAGGCACTATGATTTCCCAAAAAGACAAACACATAATCCGCGAGCTTGCAAAAAAACAACTAGAACTCGCAAATTCCCCAAAAAACAGACAAATAGAAAAGGACTGGCTACTTAACAACACATTTAAGCCCGGCCGCCGCCCCATGATACATATAGAAATGTGGACTTTTGAAAATGATGTCCTGCCGCCTTACCTAAAATGCGAGGGCGAGCAGGCAAGAAATATAGAAGCGAACATATACCGCCAATTTCTAAACCAAGAACTGTTTAACGACGACCGTCCAATACCCGACTACCACGCAGTATGGTGGTACACATGGTTTAATTTGTTTGGGCACGATATAAAGGCAACCCACGCAAAAGACAGCTTGGGGCATAAATTCGAGCATATAATAAACGACTTAGAGGACGATTATCACAAGCTAGGCGCAAGCGACTTTGGCTTAAACAGAGAAGATAGCATGAAAGATGCAGAAAAAATGCACGATTTGTTAGGCGATATATTGCCTATTAAATACGCGGCGGACGCATTTTACGCAGGCCCGACGCAAAAGGTAGTGCATATGATGGGCATGGAAACCATGCTAATGTCCATTATGGACTATCCCGAACTGTTCAAAGAAATGATGAACCGCATAGCCGAAGACCAACTAGCGTATTTTAAATTTTTAGAAAAAGAAAACTTGTTACGCCCAACAACTGGTTTGCAGCAACTAGCGCAAGGCAGCTGGTGTTACACAGACGAGCTACCCGAGGGCAAATATTGGGGCTACTTAGATTCACAAGAAACAGTATCAATTTCCCCACAAATGTATGAGGAGTTTATTTTCCCTTGCTACAAAAAAATAGCCGACCATTACGGGCTGTTATCCTACGGCTGTTGCGAGCCTGTGCATTCCATTTGGGATAACTGCCTGTCCAAGTTGCCCAACTTGCGCAAAGTATCCATTTCCCCTTGGTGCGACGAGGAATTTATGGGTGACAAATTAAGGGGCAAGAACGTTGTCTTCCACCGCAAGCCAAGCCCTCATTTTATAGGCGTAGACAAAGTGTTGGACGAAGATGCCGTACGCGCTGCTTTCTCCAAAACAATAAAAGCCGCACAGGGCTGTACGCTGGAGATTGCGCAACGCGATGTGTATACCATCCATGGCGATGTATCAAAAGTAAAACGTTATGTAGAAATTATAAGGGAAGAGATAAGCAACCACTGATTAACCCCATTCCGTCATCTTCCGGACAAATTTTCCGAACTTCTTCGTCGGCGCAAACCCTCTCGCACGCAAGCGTGCTGGCCGGGCGGCCTGCTGCTTGCGCAGCACCGCTTGAGGCGGAGTATGCTTGCAGATTCTCTCCGATATGTGGCGTTTGCGCCTCCTCGAACTTCAAAAAATTTGCCTCGGAATCTGACGAAAGCGGGTTAATCAGCGGGTGCCTAGAAAAGAGCTGGGCATGAAATTAATAATTCTAACAATTGCATTATTATTTGTTGCCGCCTGTGGTGTTGCAGAAACTGAAACTGGCCGAACTATCTACCATATCTCCTTTGACGACATAGCACCGGAAGGCTACACCCTAACCCAGTCATGGGATGCTATGGGCATTGGCACCGACGATACTGTGTATATTGGTTTTACCGCCTTCCGCCCAGATGGGTTGGAGGATTTTGTGCTGTTCTCATATAACCATTTTAGCGGCGAGCGTAACTTCCTTGGCACATTTATGCAAGCGGCGGCGGCCGCGGGCAACCTGCACCCGGGGGAGGAAATGCCAAAAGGCCACACAAAATTGGTATATGTAGATGGCATGTTGTACATGACTTCACAAAGTTTTCACGATTTTAAAGGCCCGCTGGATGGGTTGGAAAACTACCGCGGCGCACACCTGTTTAGGTTCGACACCAACACAGGCGAGTTCACAAACCTAAGTGCCAACATGCCGGGCGGCGTTGTGCTAGAACACGAAGGAATTATCGCACTAAGCCATATGCCAAGTGCAGGGTACTTGGTGGGGCTGTCCCACCCGCACAGCAATATTGTGTTTATCTGCCAACAAACATATGAAGTAGCGCGTATTGTAGAAGGCATACCTTGGCAACCGGGGCTTGTTGTAAGCCGCGACTTGGTTGTGGACGACATAAACCAGCGCGTATACATCTATCGTGGGCCGGAAAATGTTATGCCGGAAGGAACCATGTACACTCGGTTTTCCGCCACAAATTTTTTCCAAGTTTATATGTACGATTTACAAACTGATACATTTGGCATGACCAACTCGCAAGTGTCGGGTGGAATGTGGGGGCAGGCGTTGGTTACTGCCGACGGCAGAACAGCCTATGTAAGCACGGTAGGCGGCCTGCTTGTGGAAATAGACTTTGACACAACACGCTCCAGAGTTTTTGGCAGCTTGCAACCGCGTGAATTTATGCGATACCATACAATACACTTCCTATACCATATTACCTTCAACGAAGATGAAACCGCCATATACACAATCCCCACCTATGCTGGGCCAGCTTCCGGGCTTTATAGATTTTGCCTGGAAACAAGGCAGTCCGAAATGGTTATGGCGCTGCCGCACAGGGTGTATACAGGCAATGGCATACGCGATTCGCACGGGAATATGTATTTTGCGGCATTTGGCTGGCACGACTTTGCAGGGGATTGTTATTTGATGATAATTGCACCATAGGAGGTTGATTCCATGAGCAAAACAATTTTAATTACAGATGATAGTACATTTATGCGCATGATGCTAAATGATATTGTCACAAAAAGCGGATATAAAGTGGTTGGCGAGGCTAAAAATGGTCTGGAATGTTTTGAGCAGTACAAAACCCTAAAACCGGATTTGGTTTTGTGCGATATAACCATGCCTGATTATGATGGCATTTGGGCGACAGAGAAAATAACAGCCTATGACAGAAACTCAAAAATCGTTATGGTATCTAACATGGGGCAGCAGGATGTAGTAATAAAATCTATCCAAGCGGGTGCAAAAGATTTTATTGTTAAACCTTTTATGCCAGAGCGAGTGCTGGAAGTAGTGCAAAAATATTTAGGTGCATAGATGGAAAAATTCCACATAACCATATGCGACGATGAGCAGATTATACGCGACCATTTAACCGGGCTGGTGCAGGAATGGACATCTGCCCGTACTTTGCTTGCGCAAATATCCCACTACGATAGCGCAGAGGCATTTTTGTTTGCATACGAAGACGATAAAAACATAGATATTTTACTGCTGGACATTCAAATGAAGGAAATGGACGGCATGGAGCTTGCGCGTAAAGTCCGCAGTGGCATGCGGGGCAAGCCCCGTGCCAAAGGCAACCAAGCCGTGCAAATTATTTTTATTACCGGGTATTTGGACTACATCGCCGAGGGGTACGATGTGAATGCTGTGCATTATCTACTAAAACCAGTGGACAAAAACAAACTCTTTTCTGCACTGGACAAAGCAGTGGAAAATCGCCAAACCCCAGCCGCAACAATTACCATAGAATCCGGCGGGGAGATTCACCTACTGCCGTTAGCAAGTATCATCTATATCGAGGCGATAAATCACGACTTGGAAATTCACACAGCAAGCGGCACAATACGCACAAAAATGCCGCTGTACAAAATAGAAGAATCGTTGGCATCTTTCATTAAAACGCACCGTAGCTTTTTGGTTAATCCGGCGTACATCCGCAAGATAACCCGCACGGATGTATTTTTAGACGGCGGACAAACCCTGCCGCTATCCCGGCGCATGTACGCAGACGTAAACCGCGCAATGATGCGCTTTGTTGTGTCATGAAAACATGCAAGCCGGCTGTGTAAGCGGGCCGGTAAGCTTTCACCCAAAAAAACAAAAGGAAAGAGGGTTCGGTTATGAAACTTCAAATTAAGCACATTAATTGCGGGTCAAGTTCGCAATAACAAAAGAATTACAATTTAAGATGTTTTTGAGGTGTGTAAACAATGATACGAGCTTTCTTAGAGCGCAAGCAAGACGAATTATTCCGCAAAGCCATCCAACGCCATAGCGACGAAGTAGAAAACATCTACAAACAAATGCGCGGCTGGCGGCACGACTATCATAACCACATTCAAGTGCTACGGGCGCATCTTGCCGCAGGGCAGGTAGCCGAGGCAGACAACTACCTGCAAGAGTTGGAATCCGACCTAACGCTGGTAGATACACTAATCAAAACAGGCAATGTAATGATAGACGCTATTCTTACAGCCAAACTTTCTCTGGCAAAAACAAAAAACATTGAAGTAGACGCCGCCGCCTTAGTGCCTGCCAAACTCTCCATCGCCCCGGTGGATGTGTGCATAATCGTAGGCAACCTGTTAGACAACGCCATAGAAGCCAACGAATTGCTGGAAACCGGACGTTTTATCCGCGTATATATTGGCCTGCACAAGGAAATGTTTTATGTATCCGTAGCTAATGCCACCGGCATCCAAAGCAAAAAGCAGCGCAGCCGCGGCATAGGCCTAACCCGTATAGATAAAATAGCAAAAAAATACGGCGGCTTTGTAAACCGCCAAAAAGAACCGGGCGTATACGCCACGGAAATAATGTTACCACTCACGCTTTAAAATCTACCACTTACGGTGGATTTTTTTTATCTGTTATTTCTGTGATACATTATCGTTGAGGTGATTGAAAATGAAAGAAAAACCCAAGTACAACATATGGCAAAACAGCGCATGGTTAATCCGGCGCATGTGGCGTGACGACAAAAGGGTGATAAGCGGGATAGTTTTGGGTGCTGTGCTAACCGTTGCTA